>Ga0078972_1004426_pt1 | contig 38527 bp, 40 predicted proteins | sample YelNatPaOPGAMG01_FD_67568 | JGI IMG/M metagenome (GOLD analysis project Ga0078972, IMG submission 67568) | Hot spring thermophilic microbial communities from Obsidian Pool, Yellowstone National Park, USA - OP-RAMG-01 (SPADES assembly) (version 2) | ecosystem: Environmental > Aquatic > Thermal...
AATGAAGTGCTCCGGATGCGGGTTGGAGGAGGATAGGGGTGCCATAGCCGTGAAGAACCTGCTCCGCAGGTACCAGATGGATGCAGGAGCTTCCGTTCACCCCGAAGGCCCTCCCATGAAAAGAGGAGGGAAGGGATGAAAGTTAATGCTAGACCAGAACGGTTACGATGTGGATTTCAAAGGGATGCAGACCGAAATTCTTTCTAACCTTCTTGTAAAGCCTCATCCTTTCCTCTTCCCCAGCACTATCACGAAGCACCACAGCTACATCCACATCGCTCATCGGCTTATCCTTGCCTTCGATGACGCTGCCGAAAACATACACAGAGACCAATCTGCTTCCAAAAACCTCCTTAAACTCCCCAATAACTTCTAAGACTTTTTCTGCACTTTTATGGCTGTACTCCTTCCCAAAGTATCTCGTAGTTATATTAGCTTCTTCGAGCAGGCCTAAGTATTCTGCATATTTTTCGTAGAAACTCATGGCATCCTCGGTTATCTTAGAGAGCTCTTCGAATAATAAGCTGATTTTATGCGTTTTAGGGTAATCTCCAAATTCTTTTGCCAAAATGTATTTTATATATAGCTGAATGGCCTGCTCAGCGAAAAGGAGAACGAAACGTGGCTTTTCCTCAAGAGCCTCGAAGGCTTTCTTCTCAAAGTATTCGGCATTATCTTTTTAAGAATTCCATAAAATCTGTTAAGGCAATGTTTTGTAGATTTTGGTTAAATCTTTTTAAAATTTTTGATAAAATTCCTGTAAAAATTCCACTGCTCTCTTCTAAGCACATGAAATTCAAAAGGTGAATCGAAAAACTCCCTCATGAGCTTTCCGAAGACTTCGAGCTTTTTATCTCTATTCAAAAATTCATCCGAAACTATTGCGACGTCGATATCGCTGAGCCCTATCGAGAAGTCCCCTTCAACAACAGAGCCGTAGAGATAAATGTCCGCCTCGGCAACTTCTCTAGTTACGATCTCTTTTATTCTCGCTAAGTATTCATCCATCCTTTCAAAATATCTCCTTCTTCTTTCGTAGATTTCTTTCAAGAACTCCATAGAATTTCCTTCAGCTTCTTATAAAGTTCCAATGCCTCTACAACCTCCTCTTTTTTGAATTCTTCAGGCAAGTATCTTGAAGTGATATAAGCAAATTCCAGATTCCTCAAGGAGGCCCAATTTTTGCTTATAAATTCCTCTATTTTATCTTTTCTAAAAACATTCGAGAGATCGGACAGCAATTTCCTCAAACTGTGCGTTTTCTCATAATATCCGACAAGATCGAGAATTTTGGCCTTAATCATCAGCTGGCAAGCTTGCTCCAAGTGAAACATCGCCAAGTCGTAATCACCTCTATTTAAATCTTCCAAAGAGTCTTTCACGAATCCCTCCGCCCTCCGAAGCAAAATTTCTATTTCTTTTTTCATGAGATAAGTCAGTTTCGTTTAAGCTTATAAGGATATGGTCAGATCTCGAGCTTAGGAAGCAAAGTAAAAGTTACAGGGGAGATTGCAAAAGAGATTTAGCTGCAGCACTTTCATGGTTCGGATACTTCCACCTCTTGAAAATCCCAGGTCTAGTCTGAAGCAGACTGCAGAGCTCACTGAAAAGGTTTAAAGTATTTCGAAGAGTGTTAAATAGATAAAAAAGCTTGAGAGGCTAGAGACTGCTGAAGACTTGATAAAGAAGCTCTCGAGCGGTTTTCGAACACCATTACGATTGTTTCTTAGAGATTCACTTCCGAATAGTCCCCCAAATTCAGCCTTATAAACATTCTTTCCCTGTTCTTTGATCTTTCTATCGCTTTCCATCAGCTTCACGAGCTCCGTCAGAAAATTTCTGTCAACTACGGTATCGTTGTTAAGAAGCAGGATGTAGCTGGATTGAAAGCCTTTAATGCGTATTGAATTCCGATGTTGTTTCCCTTAGCAAATCCATAGTTTTTATCGTTTTTTATGAGAAACAGCCTATCTCTTTGAGCTTTTGGGATATCTGGTTTTTCATCTTTTCCGCATTCCACGACTTCAATAGGCTTGTTTCTCGGATCGTATTTGAAAAATTTTGAATCGACAGCAATTTTTCCTTCGCAGTATTCCTTAATTTTTTTCTATTGAGTCATCTGTGGAGCTGTTGTCTACAACTATGACATCGTAGTTTGGATAATCTATTCTGTAAAGGGATTCTAAACATTCTATCGTATCCCTCCATCCGTTCCAGTTTAAAATAATAATAGAAACTCTCGGTTTAATCTTGCATACCATAGAAGCTGACATCTTTTTAATTTCTTTAACTTTTCTCTATAAGTTTTCGGATTAGAAATATTAAACTTTTAGAGTGGCTATGAGCTCGAAGTAACTAGAGTACAAAGGAGTGAAAATAAGATTTTTGGCTCTACTGTGTTAGCTTGGTTGTTCACATACAGATGTGCGAATGCTGATATTGTTCACGCAACTGCCCAAGTTATAGCTCCCGTTGTTTTTATCAGAAGACCAAGGAGGCTGATTATAACTGTACACGATTTAGCGCCAATGAGGTACCCATTTGAAATTAGAGACTTGTCTGAGAAGATTCAGTGGATTTTAACCCCCAAAGCACTTAAAAAAATCGATTTAATAATTGCAATTTCAGACTTCATGAGGAAAGAACTGATAAAAATGCTAAACATAAAGGAAGAGAAAATTCACGTGATATACCAAGGTGTTAACCATTCTCTGTATCGTCCAATGGATAAGGAAAGTTGTAGAAAGCATTTTGGACTAAACCCAAATAAAAAATATATTCTTTATGTAGCTTCTAACCTTTATCATAAAAGAGTGGATTTGGCAAAAAGAGTATTCGAAGAAGTGAGAAAGTCCCGAGAAGATGTGGTATTTATAAAGGCGGGCTATTCGGAAAAATTACAAGGAGAGAAGTAGTTTGCTCAGAAACTGTCTTTATGAAGACAGGGACTTGACATGTAAGAAAAGTTTATAAAGGGATATATAAAAGAATAACCAGTTTTTTGTAGATGTGATCTGTATGCCGACAAGTGGGTGGGTTTAATTCATTGCAAAAAGTTTGTATAAAAGAGTCGATTGCATAGTTTCAGTCTCGAATAAACTGGCCACTGAATTGAGAGATTGGGGAATCGAGGTAAAGAAAGTTATATCTCTGCCAATGAAACTGCCAAAAGTACACATCAATGATTTTACAAAGAGAGAGAACATAGTTGTTCATGTGGGAGTAGGAGACAGGAAAAATCCTTGGATAAGCGTTAAAGCTGTTGAAATTTTAAGAGAAAAGCTGAACTTGAAACTCGTCATAACCGGGGGGCGGTTAGATATAAAAAGGGACTTTGTCGAAGTTGTTGGAAAACTCAGCTTAAAGGAATATGTAGAACTTCTATCTAGGGCTAAAGCTTTAGTATTGCCGTCTTCCTACGAAGCTTTTCCATATGCAGCTCTGGAGGCGATGGCTTGTGGAACGCCTGTAGTGGTATCGAATGCGATTCCCGATGAAGTTGTAGTTAGCGATTCAATGGGATTAGGGTGAACTCGCTGGAGCCTATGGAATGGGCAAAAGCTCTTGAAAATGTTGTAACAAACGAGGGGCTATGGTTGAAGCTGTCTAGGAATGGGCTCGATTTTGCTAAGCGGTTCGATTATTTGGAGATTGCCAGAGAATACATAAATCTGATTCGCGAAATCGAAGCTCAAACAAATTTTTAGCCTAAAACTTTTTGTATCTGCAGCGGAGGATTTTTTCTGAATGAAAGTTTCGGTGATAGTCTCAACCTACAGCGTTGAAAGGTTTTCAGATGTTATCAGATGTCTGAATTCCATTGAAGAGCAGACTCTGAAGCCGCATGAGGTTTTGCTGGTTTTGGATCCCGTCGATTCCCTAGTTAAATTCTATAGGGAAAATGTGAAAAATGCGAGGATAGTTGTTTCGGACTCCTTTGGACTTTCTGCAGCGAGAAATAAAGGCATAATGGAATCGAGCGGGGAAATTCTTGCCTTCATAGATGATGATGCATGGGCTGAGAAAGATTGGCTGGAAAAAATTGCCAGAAATTTTAGAGATGAGAGAGTTTTTGGAGTTGGGGGGAAAATAGTGCCCGTTTTTGATTCCAAAAGGCCTAGATGGCTTAGTGAAGAACTTGATTGGATCGTCGGTTGCACTTACAAGGGAATGAAAGAGGGTGAAATAAGAAACCCGATAGGTGCAAACATGGCTTTCAGGAGGGAAGCATTTGAAGTTGCGGGTTATTTCAGAACAGAAATTGGAAGGTATGGCAAGAAACTTCTCGGAAGTGAGGAAGCAGAGTTCAGTCTTAGGCTGAAAAAGTTGAAACCGGATGCGAGGATAATCTTCGAGCCCTCTGCAGTGGTATACCATAGGGTTCCGAGGAGCAGGTGCAAATTCATATACGCGCTTAGAAGGGCTTACTACGAGGGTTTCTCTAAAGCAATCCTCGAAAGGGATTTCGAGTTGAGGGGGGAGAAGGAATATCTCAAGTTCCTCCTTAGGAGTTTATTCTTCTATATTTTGAAGGGTAAATTTATCAGAAGTTTCGGCATAGTTTTTGCAATATCTTTTACCATAGCTGGCTACCTTTTTGCCAAGATTTCTGGAAAATAGCTTATCTTTTCCTGAAACCCAAGATATATCTAAATAACCCTGTTTTCTTTATTCTGCGGGCGGAAACTAAGACAAAATTCTCAAAGTCAAAACGTAGTTTTGCATTGCTGTTTTTAGCCCTCCAACCAAATTCCCAATCGTCATCAAGTATGATCTCAGGGTCAAACTGGACTTTTCGGTAGAACTCTTTCCTGACCGCTATGAAATGTCCTGTGGTTTCCCACGGTTTCCTCCAGTATCTGTCGTAGAGATGGGCCATCAGATTCATAAAAAAGGATCCGTCATAATACAGATGCGAAACGTGGTAAACGTCGGAATCTTTAATCCTTTCAACAGTTTTGCCTATCAGTTCTGGAGGAAAAACTGCATCGGCATCTGTCCTTATTATTATATCTCCTTTGGCATTTTCAAAACCTACATGCGTGGCATAACCAACTCCTTTTCTCAAAACTTCAATCACACGAGCGCCAAAGCTTCTGGCAATTTGAACTGTGTCATCATCGCTTTTGTAGTCTACTACGATGACCTTCAAGATTTTTGTAACTCTGGTTCTTGATGCTCTCCAAAAGCTTTTCTATGAATCCCGCCTCGTTTTTGGTGGGGATAACTATACTCACCAACGGCTGAACCATTTCGGAGGAGTTCTCTTTTTTAGCAGGACTTCCAGTTTTTGCTAGGTTGATCCTCTTTTTAACTTCGCGGATATCCCTGATAATTTTGCCTGAAATGCACAAAAAGATGAAATGCGCCAGATATCGAAAAATCCTGCGATCTTCAAAAGTCAATTTATAAGGTTTCATATAAATCCCTTATTACTTCGGTCTTTTTTGAAATACCGCTCTGATGTCAGATGTTCACTTTCTACTAAACTTGGATTATCTATTACTATTTTTGCTAACTTTAAAGCCTTTGACCAATTTGGAAAAATATCAGCTAAGATCTCTTTTTCCACACCGAGGTAGGTGACTGCTTCTTCTAGCGTCGGTAATCGATTAAGTCTTCTTGCTAACTCTCCCATCTTGATCTGTATCCATTTTTTAGTAAGTCTACACATTGGATCCAAAACTACATCCCCCTCTTCTGTTGTGAGTTTAATGGCTCAAGTAAATCTCTAGCAGATATTTTATTATTAATTAAAAGAGTAGAATTTTTACTGCTCATTTTCACTCGCGTTAATTTTCCTTGTCATTTACTGAAATCCACAACTCAATAGCTTCTCTAACAGCCTTACTAATATTCCCCTTCTTCATTCCATAGCGTCTGTAGACTGCACCCCTAAACCTCTTTTCAAGCTCTTCAGGTACTGTTAAGACTAGTCCTTCGGGTTAAGACATCTGCTAACTCCTTGAAGTGCCTCTTAGAAGGCAGTCTTTTCATTAAACATCCTCCACCACTCACCGAGCTGGGCCTTCAGCTTCTTTTCGAATTCGGAAAAGTCAAACCTCTCAGCGAACTCCCTCATCGCTTTCGGATCCCACTCGATGCCGTCCAGAGCCATGATTGCTTTAGCAATCCCTTCAGCACTCGAATCCGTTATTGCTCCTCCTCTGAAGAGTTTTACTCCGTTGCTGTCCCCTAAAAATTCCGTCTTTGCAATCAGAACTGGTGGGAATCCAGTACTGTTCACGATCACGGGTTTCCCGCTCGCAAGGGCTTCGAGGGGGATTATTCCAAAGTCCTCGTTTAAGGGGTTGTAGACAACTGCCTTACAATGCGCTAAGAGATCTATCTTTTCCTCCTCGCTCACGAAGCCGCGGTAGTCTATCAGCTTTCCGTTGTTTTTGACTGCATATTCGTATGTGGCTTTATCAGTCCCCTTTCCCCCTGTCAGGACTAGTCTCTCCCCCAGCGTCTCGCACGCTTTAATCACGGGCATTATCTGCTTTTCAATGTCGAAGCGACCCATGTGCAAAATGTAATCTTCGCTCTCAGCGTTCTTATACTTAGAAACCTCTATGCTCGGATACAAAACAACGCTATCCCTTTTCAGGTAATGCCAGAGCCTTTTCTGGATCAGCTCCGAATTCACGAAGTAGTGATCCACTCGGGGGTCGATGCTCGCTTCCATCACTCTAAAAAGCGATGCAAAGGCAAATACTCTGAAACTCTTCTTAACGTTTTTCCACCTGTAATGCCAGAGATCGAAGAGCCATCTGGGGACGCTGTGGCAGTAATTCACGTGCATGACATTCTCCTGCACGAGCATGGCCCTCGGAGTCACTCCCGACGTTACCACAACGTCGAAATCCCCCAAATCCTTCGGGTCTATCATTTCCCAGATCCAGTATTCTAAAGCTCTTTTTCTCTTCGTTATTTTCCCTGCGAGCTTGGCCCATCTTGGCAGGAGGTAGCTTATATCCACGGCTTCAATCCCGTCCTTTTTTGCGCTCGAGAAAAGTGTGTAGACTTGCTTAAGCCCGAGGGCCTTTGCTATATCCATCGCTACCTTTTCCCCGCCCCCGAAAAAGTCAAAGGCCCAATGGAAAACCCCGACTTTCATACCACCACTTTCTAAAAAAAGAAAAAGTTTCAGATGTAACCCTTCCAGACTACCTGCTTCACTCCATCGACGGAGCAAACAAGTGTATGGGTATCTTTCGATGGCGTTCCGCAGTTTATCTTGTCCCCTACATCGCTGAAGCCCCCGCAGTACGTGCTCGTATCAAGCCTGCAATCTGTAACCGAATTAGCTCCGCCCTTGTTCAGCAGGTAGAAGTATAGCCTGTCGCTGGAATCCCTCTGCGCGGAAACGGTCACGGGCTTATTCGTCTCGCTCGCCTGCTTCATAAGCGCATCGGTCTGCGACATTACGAACACATACACCATCCCGAACACAACCACCGTCAGCAAAACCATCAACAAAGCCCCTAACACCGAAGACACTCCTTTCCTGTCCATCCCCATCACCGCATGGAGATTTTCTATATTAGTATATAAACCTTTCATACTTCACAGCCTGTAGTAGCTACTACTTCAAATGGTTTGAGGATTGAAAAATTTATATACGGATTAAAATACGAGAGAATATGATCAGCTGGGTGCTTGTAACGATCGCAATACTGAATCTGGCCGACATGGCCACAACCGTTTACCTCGTATCGCAGGAGGGATTCATGGAAGCCAATCCGATGATGAGGGAGCTCATCGAGACAGGGCAGTTCGTGCCCGTGAAAATCCTCGCATCGCTGTTTTTCCTCGTTTTTGCAGTCCTCATCAGGAAATACTACGAGAACAGGGTCGGTTTTGTTGCAAAGCTCTTCGCCCTCGCAACTCTCATCTTCCCCGTCACTTTCCTAGTCATTGCGGTCGTGAACAACATAATGCTCTGCGCGTTTAACTACACTCCCTTTGAGAGAGTACTATGCAGTATGTACGTCTGCAGGGCACCGTAAGGGTCACGGATGCTGGAGATTTCATAAAAGTTGATTTCCCCCGACCGCTTGCAAGGGAGGAAGAGACTGCGCTCTACAACGCTCTATCATGCGACTACTATGTCCAGTCAAAGATGCTCGAATACGTGAAAAAGAAGCTCAAGTTCATCAAGCAGGTCGGGAGTAGTAGCTACTACATCCCGTTCTTCGCATTGCCAGTCCTTGAGAGGGTCTGTGCAGGACTCGGGTTCCGCGTTGCGGGGACGATAAAAGTTGGCTTCTCGAAAATCACTCCTAGCAGGGCTAATTACAGGCTCTACGCATTCCAAAAGGATGCTGTAGATAAATGGTGCGCAAACAGGTATCGGGGAACTGTGGTAATCCCGACTGGGGGAGGGAAAACCTTTGTGGCCCTCGAAGCGATAAGGAGGCTCTCGGTGAGCACGCTCATCTGCGTTACAACGAAAGAGCTCGCGGAACAATGGAGAGAGAGGCTCAAAGAGACTCTTGGAATCGACGCGGGGATGCTCGGGGACACGAAGAAGGAGATCAGGCCCGTGACGGTTGCGATCTACAACTCCGCAACGAAATACATCAACCTGATCAAAAACAGGTTCGGACTGCTCGTCTGCGACGAGTGCCACCACGTCCCCGCACAGACCTTCAAGACGGTTGCAATCGCGATGAAATCCCCCTACCGCCTTGCCCTGTCTGCAACCCCAAAGCGTTACGATGCGAACGAGGCTCTGGTCTTTTTCACGTGCGGGAAAATCGTTTACACCGCGAACTATCAGGAGCTCGTAAAGCTCAAGCTCGCATGCCCCCTGAAGTTCTACCGCGTCTACGTGGATCTAACGAGCGATGAGGTAATGCAGTATTCCTCCATTGATTCAGCAAGCATCTTCTCCTTCACAAAGCTGGCAAAAATAGCATACAGGGCGGAGAGAAAATACACGGTTTTGAGGAAACTGCTCGAAAAGCTGAAGGACAGGAAGATAATAGTTTTCACGCAGTACGTTGATCAGGCGGAAAAGGCCCATAAAGTAGCCAAAGAAGTGACGAAGTCTGCGATCCTGACTGGGAGCACAAAGGATAGGGAGAGGGTCTTCGACCGCTTCAGGAACGGGAAGGTGAACTGCATAGTCTCAACAACCGTTCTCGATGAGGGTATAGATGTTCCCGATGCGGATGTCGCGATAATCCTCTCGGGAAGCGGGAGCGAGAGACAGCTCATGCAGAGAATTGGTAGGGTTTTAAGGCACCGTGACGGAAAAACAGCTCTGGTCGTGGAGATTGTAACAAGGAACACGGTCGAGGAAAAGATTGCCGAAAAGAGATGCAAGGCGCTGTCGTTCTACGGAGTTGAGCCAAGAGTTGTTAAGATCTGAAAAAATTTAAACAAATCACTTAACCCTCCTGAAGAACTCGAAGTCGCTCATGTCCTCGAGCATGTGTTTGACCGTTTTCCTCCTTACGGACTTCGCCACCGCCGCTACCGCGATGATGGCCACGAGGGCTATGACCGCGACTATCACGGTAGTCGGTATCGTTATCCCCACCGGGCCCGGAGCTGGTGGCGGGGCTATGGCTTCATAGGTTAAAGTCTTAACGCTCGATGCGCCTGCATAGGTATCATCCTCGGGTAGGATGTAGGTCACCGTGTATGTCGTGTTTGTCGTGAAGTCGGTCTGAGTCCTGAAGTTGCCCGAGCTGTCCGTTGTTGTGTTCGCATACCTCACAGCTCCTCCGACTGCCCTTATCTCGATGATTACATTCCTGTTCGGGACTGGGGCTCCGAAGTAGTCCATGACGCTCCCCTCAAGCTTTACCCTCGCCACGTTGCTTACCTCCTGCGTCTCGAAGGGTATAAACGGGAAGGGAAACGGAAGCGGTAGCTTCTTTTCCACGCGGACTTCCCTGCTCTCAATCCTCGCCGGGACTTTGTAAACCGCAGTTACTGACGTGTCGTTCTCAAGCGTTATGCTGTAGGTGGCGTTCGTCTTCAGCTTGAAGCCCACGCTCTCGAAAGGCAATGTCAGGCTGTAGTTTCCGATGGGCTTGATGATCGTAGCAATTCCTCCGCTCGAGGATTGCGATTCGTTGTCAAGGGCGAACACAACGTCGATTGCCCTCCCGAGCGCATCTTTCACCTGCAATGTGATCGTGTAACCTTCCATTACCGTCGCGTTTCCAGAGCAGTATAGCTTCGCATACGGGAATGTATAGCTTATCAGAGAGCAGTTGTTCAGGATTAATTGAGGTCTGCTGAAATTCCTCGCGAGATCAATGTAGACATAGCACGGCTCCGTGAGGTTGATGGCGAGCTTCGATACCTTTGCGTCGAGAACAGTTATGTTGAAGTCTTTTTGGGCGTAGATCCTCTTATTTGCGTTCTTGTAGTCTGTCGGTAGCAGTTTGGAGAAAACGCTCATCGTTAGCGAGTCGGAGATGTTTGTATGGTTCACGTAGAAAGCGGGGGTTTCAGCGAGCTTCATATCTCTGAAGAAGATCTGGATCGAGTTGTTTCCCGCCTCAATTGCGTTTGCAGGCGTGGTTTTGTTAGCATCGATGTTGTATGCGATAATGCTCACATTGCTTACGCTTCTACCATCTTTGTCCAGCACGGTCACGGTTCTGTTCGCGTAGACCGTGTTGATGCTGATCGTAAGCGACCCGTAGTCGTCGGATTCAGGAACTTCTATTCTGAGAGCGAAAAGCAGGTTTCCAACGCCGAATCCGCGTGTGTTAAAGTTGAAGGACGTGACGTTCGCCAGTACCGCTCTGCTGGGCAGGGTTATGTTGCCCCTCACCGGAAGTGTAATCTCAACATTTTCCCCGAGCACGGCGGTAAGAGTCGGGATTGCCTCAACCCTCTTATCGATCTTCACAACCGCATCCCAAGCCCTGTTCGCGTAGGTTCCGTTCACAACAAGAGTCCCGTTTGCCGTTGTTGTGAAGTTGTAGACGTTGTAGACCCTGCTGTTGCTCGCGTTCTGCCCGAGGTAAGTGTAGCTCACAGAGCTGTTGTTGTAGCTCATGTCCGTCAGGGTTACCTTGCTCAGGAGCTCGACCGTGATGTTTGCTCCGTAGCTTGGATTAACTCCCGAAATTTCTAGCGAAGCGGAGACGTTGTAAACTCGATCCTGATTTAGATACACGGTTATCGGGATGCTGTAGTAGCTTATTGCTCCCGTGTCGAGGTACTGGACTTTTACTACAACAGCGTCAGAGATCTGCTGTCCGAAAATTAATTCCGCACCGACGCTGACGCTCGGCTCGGGTGAGACATATTTTCTAACAACAACATTATCTGTTCGGATGTATATGATGTTGTCACCTGCACCATTGTGTCTTGTTTGTATTCCAAACAGCAAGTAATCTGTAAATGATATTGTCTCTGATACTGTTGCTTGATATACTCCATCTTTATAAAATGTGAAACTCCATCCGTTAGTGGCAGTCCTTTCTATAACCACATCATATCTGTGCCAAACGTCATCGTAAGGTACATTAAACAGTTCATTTGTACCGCCTGTTCCGTACCCTGCGAAATGTCCGGGCCACAGCCCCATAGCCCATCTGCGAGTGTAATCACTCCATATGATTTTATCACCTACTGGAATCTGTGAAAGAGGAATTTTTCCGAAGTAATGGTTCTGGTCATAAACACTCTCTCCTCCGCCCTGGTATGATCCTTGGCTGGAACCTATTGAGTAATTACCTTGATACACATTATCTGTCATGATCCCGACTGAACCGTAGCTATTCTTTATGTCCCACTTGGTATTATTAATTGAGCCTGCTTCGAAGTCATCCCATAAAATAAAAACACTATCTCTACTACTTTGATCTGTAGCACTGAGATTGCCATACCATACATAGATTATTACTGAACCCCTTGCAGGAATTGCAGGAACTTTAGTCCAAATTCTCGTGTCATTTGTGTTGCATGCTGTCTCGATCCAGTAAGGCAGAAGCGTCTGTCCGTCGTCGAGCGTAACCCGTAAATCACTACAGTCGGAGCGCATCTTTCCCTGAGCGATCAGAGCAACTGTATCTAGCGTGAAATTGATCTGGTAATCGGTCAGATTCTGTGCAACGTTGTTAGTGATTGTTACTTCGCGGTAGTATTTCCAGCCATCCAGAGCAAGCGCTGGAGTAATCAGAACTGCTAAGAATGCTAGGAGAAGGGCTACCTTCGATGCCCTGCTCTTGGGTTCCATAGAGATTGTTAGCCAAAGAAAATATATATCTTTTTCCGTTTCAAAAACTAAAAAAAGAAAAAAGACAAAATCTTAAGGGACTACTGGAGCTTCCTGAAGAACTGGTACCCGTTTACCCCCGTTACCCTCGCAGGTAGCTTTGCGGTGACCGTCTGCATGCTGGATCCTAGGATCAGCAGAACCAGTACTGCGGCGTCGAGCGCTATGGAGATCAGAGTGTTCATGTCGCTCAGGTTTCCCGTTAAGACGCCCCTCAGCACAGCCAGCAACGACAGCACGAGGACGCCGTAATATGCGATGCTGTATTTGAGCATCAGACCGATAGCAAGGGCCAACTGGACTACTCCGAGCACGAGCAAGGAATAGTCCATCGTCTCTGCGGTCATTGCGTTGTAGATTGCGAATACCGCTCCCAATGCTAACAGGATTGCGGCAAGGGTCAAATACAGGGATTTGCCCTTCATCTCCATAACCCCCTCACCTCACCTTCCTAAAGAACTCGAAATTCTCCATCTCCCTCTCAAGAACCGCCTGCTTTGCCTTCTTGCCCGACGTGACCAGTATCGCTATCAGACCCACCGCTACGAGCCCGACGATGATCAGCATGTATGTCGGGCTTATGAAGTACTCGCCCGCGTAGTAGAGCACAACGTTGTAGTTATTTCCTGCGGCAAATGTGTAGGAGTTGTCCGTGAGCGTTACGTTTGCACCGTTCACTTCAACCCTGTCGAGCTTCAGCTTGTAGATCAGCTGTCTTGTCTCGTTTGCAAAAGTCAGCTTTAGGTCATCCTTGAATAAAACAGTCCAGTTCGTTGCAAAAGTCCACGAGACGTTTGTCGCCGCCGTCGGGGTTACCTTCACATCGACCGACACCGCAGAGACTCCAAATGTGGCGTTTGCAAGCGTTGCGTTCACGGTGAGGCTGTTCAGGGTTGCGGGGTCTATTGTAACGTCTGTGGTTGTGGATGTAATGTTAAACGGTGCGAAAATGCTGTTCGTGTTCGTGTTAAGCAACAGGTAGTATGTGCCCTCTGAGAGGTTTAAGGCCACGCTGTTGTTGAAGTCCCCGCTCGCTACTGCGGATCCGTTCGTGGCGAAGACTTTGTATGCTCCGCTCTGGTTCGGCACGGTCAGGTTGAAACTGACCGCTCCCGCTGGCAATATTGCCAAAACTGCTACCACTATTCCTAACACTACCCAGTTCGCCTTCATCGCTATTTTAATTATCTAAAAAGTATATAAGGTTTTCTCCACAAACACCAAAAGGAGAACTAACTTGCAGGAACCTTTGGAGAACCGTAGCCCGTAACGAAGTCCTTCCAGAGCGGGTTGTAAACTACTCCGTAATTGCGGGTAAAGAGGACAAAATCCTCCGCGGTCGGAGGTCTGTTCTTTGTCTCGGTAAAATACTCGTAAAAGCATGCAAAGACTGCCGCAACGCTCGGGCAAGCCATGCTCGTCCCGGACATCAGTATGTAGTACCCGCTCCCTTCCGACATGAACTGAGATCTGGTTGAGATTACGTTCACCCCTGCTCCAACAAAATCGGGCTTTATCCACTCGCTCGGGACTACTGGAGGATAAGGTTCCCCTATCGAGCTGAAAACCGCAAGCTTACCCGAGTACGGGTCGATTGCCCCGACGGCAAATACTGCCCCCTCTTTCGCTGGTGAAAGAACCGTCCCGAGGAGAGCGTATGCGTTGCCTGCGGCCGCAAACACGAAGATCTTCCTGTCCTCTATCAGCTTCTGAAAGGCTATATCGGTTGGCGAGGGTTTAGTAGATTGAGGTGCAGATCCGAAGCTACAGCTCAGTACTTTTATGTTGTATTTTTCCGCATTGTCGTATAGCCATTGTAGTGCGTTAAGGATGGTTTCTTCAGTAGCATATCCCTCGTCCGTGAAGGCCTTTATCATTACAATCCGCGCCCCCGGGGCTATCCCGGTATAAAGAGATTTTGCATTTCCCTGTCCTGCAATTATCCCCGCCACGTGGGTTCCGTGCCCGTTTGCGTCGAGGTACACTCTGTTTGGGAGAGTTCTCGTAACTGAGAGATCCCATTGAGCCAGACTTTTCATCTGCTCTGGAGTATATCCCTCGGTCTCGACGTAGTAAAGCCCTCCCGTGCTGTTCAGGTACAGAGCCGAGACCAAAACACGGATTATGCTTTTCCCGTTGTAGAAGAAGTCCGGATGCGTGTAGTCTATTCCCGTGTCTATGACCGCAACTGTTACCCCTTTCCCAGTCCAGAACTGGTTTGCCCCGTGCCACCTGCGCTTTGCATCGTAGCTGAGGTCGTATGTGTAGTAGCTACTACTCGCACCGATTTTGTGGGGGGGAAGAGCTATTTTCGCTTCAAACGGAGAATATTCCGTCCAGCTGTATGCATAAATCAAATTCTCGCTTTCAAGTATGCTCTTCAGGTCTTCACCCGACGCGTAGATATAAGCGATCTTGATGTCCCCGAATTTCCACTCCCTGAGTATCTCGAAGGAGGCTGGCAGGTAATCCCTGTAAACCACGGTGGCATAAGCGTCCTTCCCCTCCATTGCGAACTGGTATAGCGCAGGATCTGCTTTAGAAATTTCATTCAGGTACTGCGCAGAGTGGATCGTGTAAAGCAATGTTGTGAAAACGACCAAGGGGAGGATATACCCGATATGCTTCAGCGGAGGGATTGCCCTCTGCTTGTCGAGTGGTTTGAAGTACTTCATAGCTTTCTGAAGAACCTAAAACTCTCGATCTCCTTTTCCAGCAGGGAGGCTTTGGATGCCTCTGCGGATAGGGCCAGTTTCCCAGAAAACACTTTCACGTCGTCTACAATGTCCGATATCGCACAGAGGGTTATGGCTACACTTATCACAACCAGAGTCGCGAAGAACCAAGATTCAAAGCTGTACCAGTAGACCACGGAGATGATCAGCATGAACAGCCCCGTCAGGGTCAGGACTGTCTCGAAGATGATATCAAAAGGGGCTAAGTATGCAGGAATTGGATGCTTTCCCGTTGTGATTCGGTAAACGTCCTCGATCTGGTCTACCGACGCAAGAACAAAGATGACTCCGATGAGGGGGTTAATTCTGAAGATATAGTAGGCTAAGGCCAGCAGGATGAAAAAGGAAATGCTGTTAATAACGACCCTTATTGTATCTCCGACGCCCATGGTTACTCGAGCTTCTTCATGAACTTGAAGTCCTCCGTGTCCACGACCGACGCCGTGATTTTCTTGCTCTTTAACAGAACAAACACTACTGCCCAAGCCACTACCGCAAGCGATATGAGGATAACGTTCATGGTCAAATCAAGTGTTGCGTCGCCCGTAACGATCACGAGGGGGATTATTCCGCGTGCTATCAGCCCCGCAACGACCATCAAAACACCTACTATGAATACCATGAACACGCTTGTAGCATGCCCCGCAAAGATTCCCTTTGTTTCAAGGTAGTTTGCGAACAGAAATGCCACGGTTATCCCTATCACCGCTATCCCTGCCGCCAGCGGATCCAGCAGTTTTATCTGCCCTCCCACCAGTATAAATATCGCAAACGCCACGACGCCCAAAAACACCAGCAACTCCGTTTTAGTAATCTCAATCGGTTTGCGCTCTGCCATATTCTTAATTGATTTAATAAGTATTTAAATTTTTTGCGAGTTTTTCTCCTAAGGTCATCCAAACCTTCTGAAGTACCTCTGTTCTGGATTTAGCCACCTAAAATCGGCTCTAATGGTCGCTGAAACGGGAGAGACTTTCCTAAACTCCCTGAAGAACTTCAGGTCGGTCAGGTCGAAATCTGCATCGAGTGTGATCGGGACTCTGATCGGTTTTTTCTCAACAAAGATCTCTGAAGAGGGAGGGGTTGAGCTCTCCGATGCGTGCGCAGACTGCCCCTCTTTTCTCTCCTTGAATATCTCGGGTCTGGCGAATTTCACAGATGCGTCTGAGATTATCGCTGAAATCGCTATTCCTGAGTTGTGCAGAATGTGGAACAGTACTGCGTAGAGCCCGTATCCCGCAAGCCAGCCGTATGAGAAGAAGATTGCAGAGAAGGCGTAATACATGCATGCGCTCAGGACGAACCCTACTCTGGTTCTCAATGGTATGTCAGATGGAAGGTATTTCAACTGCCAGCTCGGGTGGGCCAATACCCAGACTGCGTTACCCACTATCAGTCCCGGCAATCCCAGAAGGAGTAATGGAACTCCCCTGAAGGCCAGCTCTTCCACAAAAGGCATTAACAGCCCTGTCAGAGTCAGGTTGTCGAAGTGCTGGTCAAACTTCGTGGATGCCGGGAGCAAGAAATACCAGTCCTTCAGCTTGAGGACTTTTTGATCTATAAATATGCGTACCATTGCGGGGACTGCGACAAGGGCTACGTAGAGGATGCTATACCATGCTAAAAAACTCATCCCGTCCATAGAACCAGCCCCGCGGAAAAGACAGCTGAGAGGAACAACGCAGTAATGACCGCAAACGCAGGATTGTTCCCGTCAAACCCCTTCGGCAGAGACGTGTAGATCCCGTATATGCTTGCACGCAGAAGCAGAGATGTGATAAACGCAACTGTGTAGATTATCATCCCGTAAATACCGAAAATTTGCGTCGCTGTGAGAAACATCAGATAACCAAAGATAAACGCCAGAGTTATTCCGACGGCTTCATTATCCCTGAAGTACCTGACCGTGTAAACCACGGGAAGGCTGACCGTTGCGAATAAGGCTTCCCCAAATCCTACTAGATGGGAGAACAGAGAAACAAAGAAAGAGGTAAATACTATCGTTACGAGGAGACATAGCGTTCTTCCGTCGCCAACAAGATCCATGTCTCTTTCAGGAGGCATATCAGAATTCGGAGCTCAGGGCCCAAGTAATTCTCTGGGACTCGTCGATGCATGTGAGCAGATCCCCGACCGTTTTCGCAACAGTAGCGCATGTCCTCACGACGTCCTCCTTCAAGTCTGCGAGGGTGGTATTCCCAGCGGAGGCAAATTTCAGCTCTTCAAGCACTCTATTAACCGTTTCCTCTGTCACGGGGTTAGAAAGCTCTGAAGCCCATTTCTTCTTCAGCTCCGCGACCTTCTTTCTCGTCATAACTGCGCTGTCGTAGACGCACTTCCCGAACTTGCCCTTTCCAAGCGTGGAACAGAATTCGAGCACTCTCTTTTCGAGAACACACGAATTTCTCTCCTTGTCCAGCCCGTAGATGCTCAAAACATTGCAAGCTTTGGCAACAAGTTCTCCGCTCTTATCGCCCGCTTTCTCAGCCATGAATATATTGGCACGCTAAAAATATTTAAATTCTTCGAATGGCCGACCTCCCCCCGCCCTGAAGTGCGAGGCTTTCAGGTGGTAAAACTGTCTGCTGTTCAGCAGTAGTGAATATCGGCTCACGCTGTTTTCTAATTACTGTAACCGCCAAGGCCCCGACCGCAAAGAAGAAGAAAATCCCGTAGGGGAATCCTGCGAGATACAGCACAAGTGCAATCGGGGCTTCCACCGCTGAAACGATCACGCGATAGGTCACGGGCAACTCTTGCTTTCTCGATGAGTAGAGCGTGTACGCAAGAGTATCTATTAATAATATAAGGAGTAATATCATCATCAGCATGTCCATCTCAGCACGGTGTTCCTCGACCCACTCGGGCGGTAGCCTCCACCCGTATTCGGAGATCTGCTCGATCATTTTCTGCAGGTTGAACTTGAAGAGATCGGAGGCGAGAGATAAGATCATCCAGACGTTTACGAGTACTATAAGGATTGCCGAGATTGCCGTTACCAGTTTCGTCGTCCTCTCGATTTCCTCAAAGTCCTCGAATGCCATAGCCGTATATAGCACACCCAATATATAAAACCTGCAATCGGGCTTTTAAATGTAGCAGGTTCTACTCAAAAAAGAGACAAAAAACAAAACGAATAATCTATTCCGCCCGCTACCCTGAAGGAAGCTTTCTGTAAACGGTTTCTCCGTCATAGAGAATCTCTACAACCCTGTGTTGGGGGATTACTCCTCCCCCTCTGAGATAGAGGAATTTGTGCCCGATTTCGCAGATTTCGCTACCGCCTGCAATTCCTGTCCCAGTTTCGCTGAGTCTATCAATGTAAACTACTAGCACTTTTGAAAAATCGTAATCTGGATGCCATTTCAGTTTGTTGAGGATATCCCTAACACTACACTTCTTCATTTCCATTTCTTTAACTTCCTTTCTTTCTACCTCTTTTTTTCCTTTTAACTTCACAACTCCTGCCATGATTTGCACTTTCTCTAAGCGGTATATAAAGTTTTCTATAAGTAGTAGGTTCTACACAAAAGAGAAAAACATTAATCGAAAGTTTTATAGCCTTTATGATCCACCAGAAACTGGCCCCGAGCTATACGCTCAAGGGGCCCGGAGTGCCCGAGCCGCCCGCCCTATGTTTCAGGCGCTGGTTGTGATGAGCCACCCGATGGCCCCAGAACGTATATCGGGCTGGGGCATGTAGGGGGCGAGCGTAAAAAGTAGGGACAGAGGATGCTAAAGAGCAGTATGCTAGGGGTGAAACATGCGATGATGGAGAAAACTGGCTAGGGGGGCAGTATGCTAGGGGTGAAACTAGGAATATATTTGTGTCGGTTAATCCAAATTCTTTGCTAGGGGGGCAGTATGCTAGGGGTGAAACGTATGCTTAATGTGCTCGATGATTGTCCGTACCGCGTTGGCTAGGGGGGCAGTATGCTAGGGGTGAAACCTCCTCACTTCACCAGTTTAACCAGCCCTGCCCTCGGGAAAAACAGAATCCCCTGCTCCCTGAGCTTCGAGATTATCTGCTCTGCCTTTATCCTTGGAATACCGCTTTCCTCTGATTTTGTAAGAACCGCCTCCAGCGGGGCTCCGTTTCCGCTGTCAAGCGAGTTCACGATTGTCCTTATCGTCTCTATCTTATCCCGCGTCCTCGCCCCAATGCCTGTGAGAGCGTATGCTATGTCGAACAGCCCCGTCTCGGGGTCTACAGCCCATGTGCTCAGCGATAGCTCCATGAGGCTTATCGCCCTCTTGGCATCCTCCACCGACGCGATGCTGCTCAGCCTTATCTTTGCAAATGCCTCGGTCATCCTCCTGATCGCTTCTAGCTGTCTCGCCGTGATTGCAACCCCTTCCCTTGCCCTCTTCCTGAGCGAGACATAAAAGTTTTCTATCTCTTTCACAGCTTCGTCGTCTATATCCACTTCTTTTATGAGCTCCTTCGCATATGTGATGTATTTCCTGAGCAAATCCGCAGGAATCGGGGGCGTCCTGTTCTCATTTTTCTTGAAGAGAAATTTGGTTATCTGCCTGTCTCGCTCCTCGCTGGGCTCGTCAAGGATCACAAAGATCAGGTCAAACCTCGAGAGCAGATTTGATTCGATCGCTATCTGCTCTGCAAGTGCGCTCGACCTGTCAAAGCGACCGAACTTCGGATTCCCCGCGGCTAGGACAGCGCATCTGGAGTTCAGAACCGCATGGATCCCTGCTTTGCTTACCGTGATCGTTTGCTGTTCGAGTGCCTCGAGCATGTGTTCCCTGTCCTCCTTTCCCATCTTTTCTATTTCGTCTATAAGCGCTATCCCCTTGTCTGCGAGGACTAAGACGCCCGCTTCGAGAGCCCATCTCCCTTCCTCATCCTTTACCGCGCTCACCGTGAGCCCTGCCCCCGTCGTGGAATAGCCCGTGCTCAGAACCGCTCTGGGCGCGATTCTCGCCACTTCCCTGAGGAGCTTAGACTTCGATACCCCCGGATCTCCGACGATCAGGACATGTATGTCCCCCCTCCTGCCCGAGTCGTCGTTCTTGCAACCCCCGAAGAGCTGGAGCGCTATTGCGAGCTTGATGTCCTCGTAACCCAAAACATTTGGGGCTATGCTCGAAACGATCTTATTGTATATGTCCGAGTCGTTCGCCAGAGCTTTGATCTTTTCTTCATCTTCAGCCGTGATGTTGATCGTCCTGTAATCCTTCTCAAGAAATTCCACGCTGTTCGCTTCGAGGTATATCCTCTCCTCTGCTCCGTGCTCCTCCAAAACTTCCGCCTCGCTACGGATTATCCCGTTGATTATAACCTTGTCCCCTGCACGGATATTCCCGGTGAGCTCGTCAAAGAGCCAGACATCCAAGAACGTTGGCAGTTCGTTCGCCTCCAAATTTTCCGGGAGATCCTGCAAGACTACCCGCCTGAACGGGATCCTGACCACGCTCCTCGTGTCTGGAATCAGCTTCACCCTGTGCGTCGGGCACTTTGAGATGTCGAGTTTGAGCCTGTTGTCTTGCACCGTTGCCTCGATTTCAAAATCCCCCTCCGGGCACACGTAGACCGCCCTCTTTATGAAGGGCCTGACCTGACTCACCCTCCGCACGATCCCAACCACGGACACAAACCTGTCGATGCAACTCACGCCGACGTCCTTTACTAACCTCTTGTCCTTTTCGGGAAAGTCCACGAAGCGGACTCTGGCTTCGCGGGGCGTTACACCGTAAATGTTGTGGACTGACAGCAGACCCCTGACTGCGTGGTCTATTACTGTGTCGGGGTGTTCCAATAGCTCTTCATAGAGCCTCATCTCGTAGAACATCAGCAGATCTCTCAGAACGTCTACATGCACGACTAACGGGGCTCCTCTGTAATTGGGCCCGCCTAATTCAAAGAGCTTACGGTTTATCTCTTCCCTGTAATATTCTTCAAAAAATTCACTCCAGATCTCTGGACACGTCAGCATCCTCCACCCCCTCGAAGTTCAGGTCTACATTGTAGTGTTGTTTAAAAACCCGAACTACAAAGAACAAGGAGGTTCTGTTTTTCTCCGCTATCGTTTCTAGGATGGAATAAACCGTTTTTCTGGGCATGGAGGACAGGTTTGACGATTTAAAATACTTGCTCAGATCATCTTTAATTAGCTCGTATTTGTATCTGAGATAGCTTGTGTATTCTGCTATTTCCGCTATTTCTTCTTTCCGTTTGTTCACTACCGAAAGCAATTTCTCCTTCTTGCTTTCAAGCTCCCTTATCTTCGCCTCACGCTCTTTTATATTGTTCTCGCATTCCCTTATTTTCATTTTAAGTTCCTCTATCCTCATTTTGTGTTCCTCGATCTCGTTGCTGATTTGCTCTACCTGCTGTCTTATATTTTCGAGAATTTTCTGCTTGAGCTTCTCCTCGTCAAAGAAACTGTCGGGCAACAGCGTGGTTATAACTGCATCAGCCATCAGGCGGAATACCTCCGAAACGTCTATCCCCAGAAAGTTCAGAAACTCCTTGTACTTCGGGTCGATCCTCCCCGTTACAATAATGCTCTTGGCCATCCCGATACCCCCCCATGACGCTTAATTTGCCTCTTTCCGAGCGAGCTTCTCAATGTGCTCCACGTCCAGCTCCTCGACCCTTTCCGAGATCAGCCACCGAACCCATTCTCCCAGACTCCTCTTCCCATCGAGCGCCGAAGCAATTTTGGCCCTCCTAAAAAGGTCTTCGTCTATCAGTATTATCAACTTCTTTCTACCCATTTCCGATGCCATGATCCTTGAGTGATCTCAAAGTATATAAAAGTTATCCTTTTGATACATATTCTACATACTATAAATTTTTGTCAGATCTATATATCTGTCTTTTTCAACTCTTACAATTTATCCCGAGGTGTAATACACAATTAACGACAAGTGTATTACACTCGACTCCACTCTTGGAAATATGAGTGTAATACAGCATTTGCAGATAGTGTATTACTCAAACCCAACAAATACAGCATATGTCGTATTTGTTGGAAATCTGCTAAAAAATGCCGAAAAGGTTCGCGAAGTTTGCAGAGTTTACTAAGTCTGCGAAATTGCTTTTTTTGCACTATTGGAGCTTGCATTTTTTTGCGTTTTTTTGCAACTTTTACGAAATTTGCAAAGTTTGCAATGCAAATATTTATATATCCAAGCACTAGTATTGTTAAATATGGAGAACAAATACTACTGGCGGTATTATAGAGCGAAGCAGAAGGCAGAAAACCTAGAAAAAGAGCTCGAAAAACTGAGAAAAGATGTTGAGCGCTATAAAAAATCTTATGAGGTAACAGGAACGCTTCTAGTGGCTATGGCTCGCTTCTATCGCAACAACGTGGTTAGTGCTGAGCGAATTGCTCACTACAGAAACGCTTTAAAGGAGCTCAAATCACTAATGGATCCTGAGACGTATAGCTTAATAGCTCCTACCTGTGAAAAAGCCATAGCAGAGCTTGAAAGAAGGTTAAAAAAGAAACCAGCCGAAACCTAGCTGAAACACGATGCGCAAGGGTTAGATCTTATTAGTTTTTTATTTTTTGATATTATTTACTCATTTTTCTAATTCTTTCTTTATATCCTAAAGAGGGCCTCTAGAGAGAAAATGTGTCTGTATTACACTATGAGAGGGAAGTGTAATACAGACCAACGCTTTCTAAATAAGGGGTTTTTGACGATATTCTATAAATTAAATAAAAAACATCTTATCTTCCGAGGAGGGTCTCATGGAGAACAATGTGTCTGTATTACACTTCCTGCTTGAGGTGTAATACAGACCCACGCTTTCTAAATAAGGGGTTTCAAGAGAGATAAAGCTTTTTTTATTTTATTTTTAGAATTTAAAGTGTAACTCCTAGTGATACACAACATGTCTGTATTACACTATGAGAGGGAAGTGTAATACAGGCGATTTTCCCTTAAAAGCTAAAGGGGGACTGGTCAGGCTCCCCATTTAGGAAAAAAAAGTGAGTCTGTATTACACCACTCTCCTAAAGTGTAATACAAGCACATTTTTTCCCTAGAGGCCCCTTCAGGAAATAGAGAAAGAATTAGAAAAAAGAGTTAATAATATCTAAAAAATAAAAAATTTACAATATCATCAGAACCCTCTATTTAGGAAAAGCGGGTCTGTATTACACTTGTTGTAGGTGGTGTAATACAGACACATTGTTCTCCATGAGACCCTTTCAGGAAATAAGGAATTTTTTATTTAATTCGATGAATATGGTGAAAACCCTTTATTTAGAACGAGCGAGTCTGTATTACACTTCTTGCTTGAGGTGTAATACAGACACATTGTGTATCACTAAGAGTCTACATCAAATTCTAAAAAATAAAATAAAAAACGCTAAACTTTTCTGAAGAATTCGAGCTGGAATTTTCCGTTTCCAAGCTTCTGTATGACGTTCCCCGCAACGTGCAAGGCGAGTATGTCTTTCAAGCGTATGTTCGGCAAAAAGTCTATCACTTCCTTCAGAGTAAACCTCCGCCTGTTCTCGGTCTCGAGTTTTTTGATAAATTTATTAGCGTAGACATCCGCAAAAGTAGCGAGTGGTTCATCCTTAACCTTCTCTCTCTTTTTTCGGGCCATAGCTGAATTCACCCCCGAAATATATAAGATTTTTTATCACTCATATGTAGTAGCTACTACATCAGCATAACGCTTCCCGCACGGATATGGCTTGAGCCTTCCGAGCCTCTCGATAGCTTTGTGGGGGTCTTTTCTCAGGTTCCCCAGCCTTCGCCTGTATAACGGGCACGGCAGGACATCAAGCTCAGCCGTGATGACCACCTGTTTTCCCATCGGGCAGTTGTTCGGCAGTACCCCGAGCTTCTCCTCTTTTACAGCCTTTAGTGTCGCAGATTTGATTTTTGAGTGGAATTCGGGCATCACAAAGATCTTTTTCTCGGGGAACTCCAGCCTGATCTTTCTCAGATCATCGATATTCGAGTCCATCAGGGTAAAGCGGATAAAGCTGTTTTTCGTGCTCCTGAGAATGTAAACAGCGTTCTCCCACAGCCCGTCTATCCCCCTAATCTCATCATGCCTTTTCCCGTATGCGTCGAGGGACACCTGAACGAAGTCAGCATCGCACGCGAGGATTTTCGCGGGGCTGAAGCAGTTCGTGACTACGGTTACGCTTCCGTATGTCTTTGCGAGGTTCACGTATTTTTCCAGATCGCTGACCGTGCTCGGTTCTCCGCCTGAAATCGTGATCTTGTTTGGCTCAAAGATGTCGAGCACGTCTCTGAACGTCTGCAGGTCGATACTGCTTTTGCCTTTTCTCTCCCTCTTGACGACGCAGAAGGCGCATTTTGCAGGACAGGAGTTGGTAATCTCAGCGATCAGGTGCATTCAGCAACCCCCCGCTCTTTTCATCTCTCTCTCAAACTCGAACATGGTATCGAGGTCGTCAGAGCCGTTTTCAAACTCGTTTTTCTTCTTCTTTTTACCGAAGTCGAGCAGACCCATGAAGTATACTTATATAACCAATATAAATACCTTTCAAACGGGATTCGATTGAAGCTTTTATATACATGTGCAGACATTGACAGTTTGATGGAGTGGGCGAAAATAATCTCTCTGGGAGCGTTCTTCTTCGCAACAGGGGTGGCAACGGGGATAGCAATCAGCAGTTACTATTACGAACCTCTCTCTATGGCAGTATCCCGCTGGGGAGGGTTTACCGTGGTCTTTTTGGCAGTTGCAGGTTTTGCGGTCGGGGTATTCGTTGAGAAGTACAGGAGGCAGAAGTTCAGACCGCTGGTCGTCGGGAGGGTGGAGCAGGCGGGGATGGACGTCTTCAAAGCCGTAAACGCCACGATGAAGCGGGCTGGTTTGGTAAAGGTTAGGGGGGAGTCGAGATGATAGCGGAAGAGGACAGGATGGCCAAGATCCTTGCAGACAAGATAAACGAACGCTTCAGGATAGCGATGGATGACCTGAAGAGCAGAATCGAAGCAATAGACCGCAGGGTTTCCAGACTCGAGTCCGAGAGCGTGGACAACATGGCAAAGCTGATCGAGGCAGTTTTTACGGCCTCGGTTAAGACTGAAATCAAGAGGGTCTCTCTCGATTTCCTAAGAGACCTAAAAGACGAGACAGAATCCCTGAAGAACACAGTTGCATCCCTGCAGAACCAGATAACCAAGCTGGCGACTGTTGCGGAGAGCATCAGGGTCGACGAGGAGAGGTACAAGTCCTACGTGGACGCCCTGAGCGCGGAGGTGAACAAGTCCACTCGGGCATTGGGGAACGCGTTGGCTTCATTCAGCAAAAAGATGGACGAGTCCGTGGAATCTCTCAAATCCAGAATGGAAGAAATTGCTGAAGAGGTTTTCAGGGCGGATGCGATCTCGCTCGAGAACACGCTGAGGACGATAGTTTCAGGAGTCGTCTCGGAGAGGCTTGACAGGCTCGGGAAAGAGCTCTTTGAAAAGATCAAGATAGTGGACGACTTCGCAGTAAGGGTCAGAGACCTTACAAACATCGTTCAGGAACTGCAGAAGGCCGTCGGGGAACTTGCACATGGCGCAGGAAAGTCGGGCATTACTTACGTAGAGGAGAAATCCAAGGAGCAAACAGAGCCTGAAGAGACATCTGACCAGTTTGAGATAGGTTGACGGGAGTGACCTCGTATGGATCTGCTCACAAAAGATGACCTCTTACCGATCCTGAGGAAAAAGGCAGGGGCCACGACAGCGGAAACCGTGCAATCGAGCACTTTCAGGCACCCGGAGCTCTACGGGATCCCGATATTCATCATCGGATACGGGGGCAGGGTTGCGCACTACGCGGGGCAGTACATCGCTCACAGGGAGATCAGGAAGTACCTCAACGGAAAAACTGAGGTTTACTGGAGGATAATAACGGGTTTTGTCAGGGTCTTTGCGGAGCACAAGAACGGGGCGATCGTGGAAATTTTCTCAAACGGTCTCCCGAGCGTCGGGTTTTACGAGTTCATGAACTCCCCGAGGGACTTCAGGCTTTTCGAAGATATAAAGGAAAATGAGGAGATAGAAGTCCCCGAGCAGTCGCTGATAAACATCGAGGGAGTCCTCAGCGGGGAAGACGCTTTCCTGCTGATCGACGCCACGGGGGCGTTCAGGGAGCTACCGCACGACCTCTTTGCGAAGTATTCAGAGCTACGCCACGCATACAGCACGCTCCAGAGACAGATATACGATGCGAGCGAGACGATCAAAGACCTCAGGTTCGAGCTCGACTTTGTGCAGACGGAAAACCGCGTCTTGAGACAGCAGACCGACAGGCTCAAGCTCAGGATCTCGAGCGTTGCGGGGGCGCTGATCCACTACAAGGACGAGCTCCTCAGGCAGAAAGAGCTCATGGCGTTCTACGTGTCCAGACTTGAGGCTGTTAAGGACGGGAAAGACAAGCTCGAGGGCGTTTTGGGCGACCTCAGGAAGTTCAGCGATACCTTTGCAGACCTCGCCGTCAGGATGGCTGAGCAGATCTCGAAAGTGGAGGGGCTGAAGGCAGAGATAGAGGCTTTGGAGGCGGAAGCGGAGAAGCTCAAGCGGAAGAAAGAGGCCCTGAAGCCAGAAGAGAAGGAGGAGGAGAAAGGAGTGGAAAAGAAAGAGGGAAAGGAGGAGGTAAAAGGTGCTGAGGGAGCTGAGGCAAAAGGCGAATGAACTGATAGACATGCTCGAGAACTACCACCGCTATGACTACTCCGCAATATCCGAGAAGCTTGAGGAGATAGAGTCGGTAGTGGATGCGATCATCACGAACCTCCGCGGTGCCAAGCTCACGGATCTGAAGTACAAGGTCTTCACGGATATGCTCGCAAACTACAACGGGGTCGTGCAGGCGCTGAGGACTGCGATCTATACCAGAGACTTCTACACGGCGAGAAAGAGGCTGGACGAACTCCTTGAGACTGTCCGCAACCTCTACAGGCACCTCAGCTACCTCAGCGGGGAGATCTACCTTCCGACGCAGGCCAGCGAGCTTGAGGTGTTCATCCCGAAGGAAGAGGTCGCAGAGCGCTACGAGGAGCTCGATGCAAGGCTCCGCAGGGCATCGCACGTTGCGAGGATAATCTTTGCGAAGTTGCTCGACTCTCCTCTGCGGGAGATAAACCTCGAACATTTACCCTTTACCGTGGGGATCGCAGACAGGCGTTTGCTCAGCAGGGCTGTTGAGGAGCTCAGGTTCCTCCTGCCCGATGTGGTAGCGGTTGTGCCGGACATCAGGAGAGGGGGGGTAAAGCTTGTGCTGAAGAGGTGACCGCAGATGAGCGTTACGGCGATGAACGACTTTGTGAACTTCGTCGTTGATGCCGTGCTGAAGGTACTGCTCAGGAGGCCCGCAAAGGAGGAGGTAAGCGTATCTTTAGCCCCTGCGCTGAACCTTGTAAGGAGCGGGGAGTTCGCGGAGCTCAGGGGGAGGCACGCCTTCTACCCCAAGTTCCTCGTTGAGGAGGGTATGAAAGTTAAAGAGCAAGCAGAAGGGGAGAGGATATACCTGAGCTGGAGGGAGGTCGCGAGCGATAAGTTCTTCGAGGATGTTGAGAAGATGTTTGAGATGTTGCAGAAGAAGAAGCAGTAGGAGGTGCTACTGTGGCTGTTACCGTCCGACTGCAGTTCAGGCCCACGTGCCCGAGGTGTGATGAGCTGATCGAGAAGCTGATGGAAGTATCTGCAAGGACGGGGATCGAGTTCATCCCTGAGATGGTCTCCACAGAGCTCGAGACTCACTTGGCCTCAGATGAAGTCCACAGGACTTATTCGGAGGAATGGATGAAAGAGCATGGAACCCAGAAGCAGAGGGCCCTATACGAAAAGGCTAAACCGCTTTTCAAGTATCTCGAAGGCTCCTCGACCGTCCCCGTGCTCATTGTGGAATGGGATGACGGCGGAAAGAAGAGGCAGATCATCATAAAGGGTTTTTCGCAAGAGAAATTCGATATTGCTGTGAAAAATTTAATATATACGATAAGCAGAATTACACTCAGATCATTATGAACTCGGAGGAGCTTCTCATCGGAAACATCTGCATGGGGGGTAGCGCAGTAGCTCTGGCATACTGCTGTTCTACCGCAAAAGACTGCCCGTTGCGGGATAGAGTTCTTTCCGAGCTTGAGATCCCGAAAGAGAAGTTCACGGAGATAAAGGAGAGGCACAGGATCGAAGCGGATGTCTGTTTCGGGAACCTCGCATACTGCTGTTCTCTTGAGAAGGAATGCGGAAGGAGGGACAGAGCGCTTGAGAAGCTCGGGATGAGCAGAGAAGAGTATATCAGGTACAAGCTCGCAATTGCAGAGGAGTTTTATTCCCTTGTAGGGGAAAGGCTGTTCTCCGTTAAGCCCCTGCGCACGTATGTGGCCAATGCGCTCGACCTTGACAGCGGGAAGGAATACCGCATTGTCATGCTCGGCGACGGGGAAGTCCTGAGAGTTCTGACCTCAGAGGAGGTCGGGTGCGTTGACATAGGGAAAGGGAGGATTGCGTGCGTATATCTCAGGGGGGAAGAGCTCAGGAGGCTCGCAGAAATAAGCAAGGAAAACGGGCAAAGCATTTCAAAAACGGCTAGAGAGGCGGTTTTGTCGTATCTTTCGGCTCGCGAAGTGGTGTCTTCCCTTCTGAATCCATGTGTAGAAGCTACTGCACATACGCTCGAACGGACGGATGGCAAAAAGCTTAAATAGTTGAACGTGATATAATCACACGGGTGATGTAGGATGGCGGAGATTGGAAGCGGAATGGGTGCAGTTAAGGAGTTTGCCAGAAGGTGTGTTGAGGCTGGGGGAATACCGATATTCAAGACGAGGTTCGGCGGGAAGAGATTCGAAAACAACGCGGTTGTTGCCGCCTGCTGGGGCAAAGCCAACGTCGTGAAGGGCGGAAAGATTACAAACGTCCCGCTCGATGTCATAGAGAAGATGGAGAAGACCAGAGGAGACTACAAGTGGATCCTCGGTCAGTAATCTGATTCCCCCCTTTTCCTTTTTTCTTTTTTTTTTGCGAAAATCTTTAATACTATTATAATGTAGAGATACGTGATGAACACGTTAAGGTGGGTCATACTGTTATCGGTAGCCCTCGGACTACTCGGAACGATGACACTAATAATAGCTACTGCAGAAGCAGGAGATTATCCAACAATACCACTCCCGATGTGGAATGTTACTTACGACACGTATACTGCCGCCTTCGTAAAAGAAGACTATGTTGTTGTGTTCACAAGCCATGGAGACATCGATCTGGGTTACAACTACATCTCTGTTTATCCTGACAGCTATGCGTATATCTACGCCATAAACGGGACGCAAATTACATCGCTGGGCGGAGGAGCCATATACAGACTGAGCGATTACACACTGGTCTGGGGCAGAAGCGGATTCTTCAGCGGGAACGGAAGGTATCTGGTTGAAGACCCGCAGTACTATGGAACAGGAGCGAGGGTAGTCGATCTCACAACGGGAGCGATAAGGCCCATAGACTTCACGGGAACAGCAGGGGGCACATACTACTACCCCTCACAGCTCGACTACTACGGAGCATATCTGGCGATAGGCGAAGGCAACGGTTACACAGAGGGGCGTGTTCTGCTTTACAAGTTTGACGGAACTGGCTACCAAAAGATCTGGAATTCAGCAGTAATAGGAGACATCAGAAGGATTGCCATGACGCTCGATGCGAGGTACATTATTTACGGCGCCCTAGGCCATCCGTATCTCTACATCGCGAAGAAGAGCGACGATGACACGGTTTCAGTTGTATCTGAAATTTCACTTGCAGGAGGAGTAGGTGCTTTGGGGATAACAGATCTCTGGAATATTGGTTACATCCTTGTCGGCACGGATAATGGACATATCTACATCTTTGATGCAAAGTATAACGGGACACCGGAAAACCCGACCCTCGTGATTCACATAAACAACTCCACGTACCCGCAGGGGACGGGGACTACCGGGAGGTTCTACAACCCGTTCTACAACCGCTATAACCCGCCCGAGAACGTCAGGCTCGTGGCATTCAGCACGAACACATACCCATCATATGTCTCAATAATAGTCGATATCCAGAACAAGACCTTCTGGAGATATTCAGCTTCTGGTTATTATGGAAGAGCCACCGCGATAAGCCTGCAGGGCAACTACCTGTTCGCGGGAAGGACTCTCTTTACAACCGTGTTCCCCGATGTGCAGAGCGGAAACCCGAGAATAAGGTTTTCAGGAACTGCCTACTTCAACTACGGTGAAAAGCCATACGATCTCTCGCGACCGATTGTGATCAACGCGGACTCGAGAGATTATCATGCGTACTTCACAGGGGGTAGCGTAAAGCTCACGGGTATCGTGTCGGTCTCGAGACCGATAACACTTATAAAAGATACCGATGTTTTAGATGGGAAGCTCGGGATCCTCGCAAATAGGGGGATGATAAAGACAGCAACTTTCTTCACGCAGTCTGGGACGGTTGAAGGGCAGTCCTTAAAAGTATTGTCAGACAATAGAATCATGTATTCTGCGACGCACAAGATGAACAGCATAGTGTACTTGGACGTGATGCACATCACGAACGGTAGCGTCGTGGATAGCGGTATAGTGATAAAAGTCCCGCTAGACGCTCCAATAAGCCCATTTGAGAAAATGAACTTCTCGGCAGATCTGGCCATAGCAGGAGTGGCCGTGGGCAAAAATCTTACCGATAGAATACTTTCTGTAAGCGGTATCGAGTTAGTGGCAGGAGCGATGACCCAAAAAGAAGCTGAAAACTTATGGAAAACATTGTACAACGAATTCTCAAATCTAGAGAATCTAGCCGAATGGATGGGTCTTGGTGAATTTATAGAAAAGATGGGTGCGTTTGCGAAGCTTGGTAAGTTCATTCTTAGCAAATTGGGTTATGTCATGATTGCTGATGCAGTAGTTGGCGAAGTTACACAGTATTCCGCGGAACAGAGCCTAAAGGTGACGGTAGCGAACGTCCCGATCATCGAGGACACAGACACGGGCAAGAAATACGCTGTCGTAGTGATACTTATCCCTACAAGCGAGGCTGGTAACGAGGATAAATACGTAGATTATATATCAGGGTACTTAAAGGCGGCAGGAGTATCGGAAGTTTACCCGCACGTCGTCTACTGGGGCAACGACTGGGACGATTACCAGAACAGGCTGAAGAACCTGTCTATGCCTGATATAAACTACGTGTCCGTGATCGAGGCTTTCGCCGCTAGTAAAGGGTTGGATTCGGGGAAGCTCAGGGTAAAAGAGTACGACATCCTAATTAGCGGAGTAACGACGGGCTCGTCATCGCTCTTAGCATTCCTCACGGGAGGAGCGGACGTCCCGATCCGTATTGCAGTAGAGGGGAAGGGGATTGAAGTGGTCGGGATTACGAGAGAGTTCACAGCCACTCATCCTTACCAGATAGCGATGCTTGTCCCGACCGTTAAGATAAACGACAAAGTTTATAAGTTATACCCCTCGAACGATGGAGCAATTGCACAGTTCATGTTACCAGTAGGCGTGAACAGGCTTGTTGTAGACTTTGGTTCTCTTTACACGGGAATGTTCAGAATAGATGCGGATGTCATAATCAAGAAGGACTTCGAACTCGAGAGGCGGGGGATATACAACGCAAGCTTCCACTACAACTGGACAGTTAACGTTTCCAGCGGCGGGGAGACTAAAAAAGAGGACGTGCTTGTCAGGGTGAATAAAATAGAACTGCTGGATATGCCCGACCCGCCAATACACATAGAGAGGACTTACATATACGCTTACGGCAAATACACGCACAACGTAACTAGTGCTTTCGAGCTTGCATCTGTGCAAGGGGGGAAGTATTACTACGTAACGAAGAAAAACACGACATTCCTCGACCCCGCGGACAGAGCTATAATGCAACCGTGCAAGACCTATGTGTTCAGGTATTTCACGGAGAGAGCCTTCGTGCTCGGTCTCGGCCCAGCTCCGTGGTTACCCCCAATAGAGAAGGTCGGTAATGCTTGGGTTAAAGCCGGATTCAACGGGACGTTACCGTCGAGCACGCTTCCGAGGCATGCGGTGGTTATAACGGGTTCTCAGTATGTTTCGCAGACCATTACCACGAGCAGTACGGCCTCGGTTACCATGGCAGACACAACGGGAGGCAACCCAGTTAAGACGATCGCAACAAAGGCGCAGACGTTTACAGACTCAGTTCCGAAGGACGGGAGCGTGAAGAGAGAGTACGAGATTAGCGATCTTGTCGCGAAGGCAATAGACCTAAAGAAGAATGGCAAAGCCTCGTTCGTGGTCGTGAACGCGAGCATTGTCAAAGCAGACCAGAACGAGATAACTGACGACGACTACTCTGAGGTCAGCTGGTATCCGAGTCTAGAAGTTGAAAACAAAACAGTAGCATTTGATGTATATGTTATCGACAAGGTATCCCGATCTCCTCTGAATGCCACAGTAGTCCTGAAAGACCTAAACGGGGTCTTCTATGCCAGTAGCCAGACCTCGGGCGGGTGGGCAAACTTCACGGTTTATACAGGAGGTTATTATATAGTGGTAAACAAGACGGGTTACAAACTGTTCAACAAAAGCGTGTACGTCTACAGCAATATGACGTACACGGCAGAACTGGAGCCAGAAGAGATAAATCTGCCCCTCGAGGGTAAGAACGTGACGCTCGCGGTGAAGGTCTACAATGCAAACAACGGCACACCGATAGCGGGCGCGGACGTTATGGTGGACTACAACGAGACAAACTCTTCATCGCGAACTTGGAAGAAGACAGATGAAAACGGGATTGCGAGCTTTACGGTTAAGGTAGGTTATACTACTATATACGCAGGGGCAGAAGGCTACAACCCATATAATGATACGATATACGTCTCCGACAACATGACCTACAATGTAGCACTTGTCCCGATAGTGATTGAGGAATATGTAGTACTGACTGTTAAAACCGAATACAGCGACGGGAGTGCCGCAAGTGGCGTTACAATAAGAGTTCTAGACAGCTCGACCGAGGAAGAGTATTTCAGCGGAACCACGGACGAGTACGGGCTGGTTACTGCTCTAATACAGAAAAATTACACAGTCATCGTGAGGGCCGCGAAGGATAGCTGGACTGATGAGCAACTAGTGGTGGCAGACAGCAACAAGACTGTGAAATTCACCATCCCGACACCGCCTCCGACCCCTCTGACATACGCGTACGTTTCCGCGGTTGTGCAGTATCGGGACGGTTTTCCAGTTCAGGGAGCAAGCGTGGTTATAAAGGATAGCATAACACAGGAGACAATATTTAGCGATGTCACGGACGGAACGGGTTATGCCGAATTCGCAATCCCGCTCTACAGAGTGATAGATATCTGTGCGAGCTACGGATCCAAGGAAGTGATCCCAGACTGCTACAGGGGGGAGACCGTAGAGTATCCATCGGAGGTCTACATGTTCCTGGTGAACGAGACTTCTTCGTGGTTCCGACCCGAGGTAGGGATTGTGAACATCTCCGTGCAGATCCACAGGGGACAGGGCTGGTATTACGGGGATGTGGAGCACCTCGTGGAAACCAAGATCTATTCAAACGTCAACCAGAGGATCAATCTCTACATAAAGTTGTTCAACCCAACAACAAAAGCCATTATCTCGGAAAAGACCGAGACGATAGACGTGGTCGAGGGTCACAACGTGATCTGGACGTGGCTTGCCGTCAACGTCACGGGGAACGCTACAGATGCGCAGGTCTACGGGAAGATCGTTGCATACCAGCAAGACACGGATCCGAATAACAACGAGCTCTACGGGAACATCGTTACCTTCAAGCCGTTCTTGGACATGTACCCGTCGATCATATGGAAGCCCGTGAAGCAGAAGATCGACACGGCAATCCTGCCCGGGGACATTATCGAGATAGACATAGCGTACGTCATCCCCGCGGGAGGGATAAAGGACATAGAGGCCTCGTACAGCGTCAGGAGCTACAACTTATACAAGAATACGACAGATCTGGTGGAGAACAAGACCTACATCCTGAGCACGGTCGAGCCGACGACTATCTACAAGAACTTCACAGTCGTTGTCCCGTTCACGAACAAGATAGTTGTGAACGCGAGCATATACCATCCGCTCGAAGACAACGGTCTGAACAACCAGATGACGCTTGAAATACATGTATTCGAGGACACAGAGCTCGTAAAGGTAGAAGTCCCGCCAATAGTGATGGCAGGGGAGAAGACAACGGTCAAGGTATACCTAAAGTCTAACGCGGTAGGGTTCAATTACAGGGCCTCCGTTGCGACGAGCGAGATACTCGGGATGACCGACTTTGACATCACAAAACCAGAGATGGTTGTGGAGGTGGAGGTAACCCCGAAGGTGAGCGGAAATAAGTTCTTCGAGACACAGACGTGGTATGTGAACCTGATGGGCTATGACTACTACGATGCAAACAATGAGAAAACTGTGACGGTCATGGTATGGGCATTGCCGTGGTGGCTTTTCATTCTCCTAGTAATCTTTATAATCCTGATATTGCTCCTGCTGGTCAAGAAACTGCTCTTTGCGGTCAGGATGGTCGGAGGAGGAGAGTTCAAATACTTCAGGAGGCTCGATAAGGGAGACGGGTTCGAAGGCGACGCCAGACTGCAAGCTAAGGTGAGAGAACTTGATCAGGACGTCAAGGACTTTGAGTTCTTCAAGAGGGTGAGGTAGCGTGAGGTGGCTGTTTGCAGGTGTGTTGGTTTTAACACTCCTCTGCCTGCAAACAGTTAGTGCACAGACTTCTATTTCAAGTTGCACAGCCATAACCTCCCCCGGATACTACTACCTGACGCAGAACCTTACAGGGCTTAAATCGGGCGCTAATTACTGCATAAAAATAACAGCAAGCAACGTAGTCCTCGACGGGAACGGGTACTCCCTGACTGGCCCGGGAACCGGGTATGGGGTCTACATCTCTGTTTCTAGCGTCGGCAACGTAACGGTGAAGAATCTGACGGTAAGCGGTTATGAGGAGGGGATATACCTCTCCTCTACAGTCAACAGCACCATAAAGGACAGCGTTCTGCAGAACAACTATTATGGAATCTATCTCAAATCTTCGAGCAACAACACGATAGCAAATGTTACGGCAAACAACAACGGCGACTCTGGAATCTATATCGAATCTTCGAGATATAACACGATAACTAGCACAACTGTAAGCTACAACGAATGGGAAGGGATCTATCTATACTCCTCGAACAACAACAAGATAATTGGTTCAAATCTCAGCAACAACGGCGACTCTGGAATCTTTACCGATTCTTCAAACTACAACACTATAACCAACGTAACCGCAAATAACAACTACGCTGGAATCAATCTTGCCTATTCGAGCTATAACACTATAACCAACGTAACCGCAAATAACAACTACGAAGGGATCTATCTCTTCTTTTCGAGCAACTACAACACGATAGCGAACGTTGTGGTGAGTAGCGACGAGCCTAAAAGAGGAATCGATCTCATCTCTTCGAGCAACAGCACCATAAAGGACAGCGTCTTGCAGAGCAACGGACTTTTTGTCATAGACTCCTACAACAACACAGTAACAAACACCACCGTGAACGGGAAGCCGCTTGTCTATCTCGAGAACGTTCAGGACTACGAGGTAAACGAGAGCACCAACGCAGGACAGGTTATCCTCGTGAACTGCAGGAATGTAACCGTCAGAAACCTCGAGCTGAGCAACACTTCTGTTGGAGTTGAGCTGTGGGGCTCTGAGCGGATAAGAGTTGAGAACGTCGTTGCGAATAACAATGTAGGTGGGCTTATTCTCGGCTTTTCGGGCAACAACACTATAACCAACGTAACCGCAAATAACAACAACTACGTAGGGATCTTTCTCTACTCTGCGAGCGACAACACTATAAAGGACAGCGTTCTGCAGAACAACAGTTACGGAATCTACCTCGAGTCTTCGGGCAACAACCTGATCTACAACAACTACTTCAACAACACGAACAACGTCACAATCTATGATAGCCAGCCAAACACGTGGAACGTTACCAGGACTGAAGGGACCAACATCGTCGGGGGCAACTACTTGGGCGGGAACTACTGGGGAAGCCCCAACGGCGGCGGATTCAGCGATGTTTGCGGGGACAGCGACAGCGATGGAATATGCGATGGGCCTTTTGCCATCGATGGTAACAACACTGACTACCTACCGCTTGCGAAGAAGATGTTCACGGTGAGCGGATTCTTGAGCTATACAGGAAATCAAAGCGGAAAGATCTACGTGTGTGCCTTCAAAAACCTAGGAAATCCTCCTGATTACTGTACTGAAGCTTCAGCCCGGGAATACAGCCTCAAAGTTGCCAACGGAAGCTACTACATCGCTGCATTCATGGACGTTAACGGCAACGCTCATCCGGATTCGGCAGAGCCGATAGGCTTTGCTATAGACAAAATGTATCCAGAGGAACGAATACAGGTTAGCCAGGACATTTCGGGTGTGAACATAACGCTCTACGATGTTGATCTCAACATAAGCGAGGTAAAGATTTACCCATCCCAGCCAATTGTGGGCCAGCAGATAACTCTGAATGCAACAATAAGGAATCTAGGCGGCTCCTTCGCGGAGAACTTCAATGTAAGCGTTTACGTCAACGGTCAATTGGTAGACAAGAAAACGATACCTTCGCTACACTTCAACGAGACAAAATACGTTGAGTTCGTAGGAACTCCTCCAAGGGTCGGAATTTATTCGATAAAGATTGCCGTTGATCCGGATGATGCCGTTAACGAAAGCGATGAAAGCAACAATGAATACCTCTTGAGTCTGTACGTCTTTGACTATGAAGTTATAAACGCGACTTGGAAGGATCCATTTGCTATCAGCATTGCGGGAATGACAAGCTTCAGTTCGCTTCCTGTAGACGATCCGAGCGATGGGATCAACTGGACAAGGGTTGATCTGCCCTCGGATTGCAAGAGCGGAGCTGGAAACAGCACGTTCATCATGGTGAGAAAGGGCAGCGAGAACAACCTTCTGATCTACCTGGAGGGCGGCGGAGCTTGTTTGGACTACAGCAGCTGCGGCGGGCCAACAAGCACAGTTACAACTCTCGATCCTGAATTTGACAGCGGACCGAGGCCGCTGAAGTCAACCTACGTTAGGGGAATTTTCGACGTAAAGAATCCACTAAATCCGTTCAGAAACTGGACAATCGTCTTCATCCCGTACAGCACGGGAGACATCCACATGGGCAACAGGGTTGTGAAATACTACAACGTGAGCAATCCGACGCAGAGCAAGACGATATACCATGTGGGCTACGTCAATGCAATAGTTGCGATGCGCTGGATAAATTCGAGCGGCAATTTCGACAAAGTAGTGGTCTCTGGATCAAGCGCGGGAGGCTTTGGAACGATACTGCACTTCTACAGGGCCTCGGAGATCTTTAATAAACCGATAATAGCTATAAACGACGCAGGCCCGGGAACGCAGGCAAATGCAACGAGCCCGTTCGGGAATCAGATTCTGTTTGATAGATGGGGCACCCAGCAGAACTATCCATCGGATTCTTTGCCGTATTTCGCAAATACAGATCCGCTCAGATTCCTCAACTGGGCCTTGAACGGCTCGGCCGGGGGATGCGGAAATTGCATTTATGCGCTGTTTGAAGACCAGTGGGACTCCGTGATCGGGCCATACTTCCAGGGGTACAGCTTCACGGACTACCAGGCAAGACTTCTCAGCCTGATCTCCAGCATAAAGGCGAACTTCAGCGATCGCTTCTGCGCCTATCTGCCGCTTTCGACTTACCACACTGCTTTTGCGGGCGGATACAACTACCCGGCGGGTGACAGGTTCTACGCGCTGAACATAAACGGCTACTACGTGTGGCAGTGGATACGCGATGTTTTGAGCGGAAATTGCACGGATGCGAAAGACTTGGGCCAGAGAGATCTGCAGGTGGAAATTCTGAGCTATCCGAATAATGCGATCGTTAACAGCAGCTACAACATAACAGTGAAGGTCAGCAACCTAGGCAACAATTCAACGCCGGATCCCTTCTTCGTCCTTCTGACCTCCGATACGGCGGCGCTCGGATACAAGGTATACCAGCTGCCAGCGAACTCGAGTGCAACCTTCAACTTCACATGGACTCCAACGGCTACCGGGCAATACAGGCTCAAAGTGACCGCTGATGGATTGCCCTTGCCGGCCTTGGCGACCCTGCTGCCCTTTGGTTCGGTTGTAGAACTGCTTAGCCCAGCTTCTGAGGCTAACAACAGGGTGAGCTTTTTGGTTAATGTAACCACGCCGCCGGCACCGGCAACACCCACACCAACCCCAACACCTACACCAACACCTACACCAAGACCTCCGCTGATCGGCGGTGGCGGCACTGGCACTGGCGGCGGAGGCTACATCCCAGGAACCGGAGTCTACTACACACCAAGGGAGCTCGTGAAGGCCGGAGAAAGCCATGAAATTGCGATGCCGCAGTCTTTCTTCATCGACACTGGCGTTGTCTCGGTCAAAGTCAAGCCCGGGGAAGACACGACAGTGCAGCTGAGGGTTG
>Ga0078972_1004428_pt1 | contig 38518 bp, 34 predicted proteins | sample YelNatPaOPGAMG01_FD_67568 | JGI IMG/M metagenome (GOLD analysis project Ga0078972, IMG submission 67568) | Hot spring thermophilic microbial communities from Obsidian Pool, Yellowstone National Park, USA - OP-RAMG-01 (SPADES assembly) (version 2) | ecosystem: Environmental > Aquatic > Thermal...
AATGTTGATCATGCCTGCAAAGCTCTCAAAGATATCTCTCATTAAATAATCACGCTCCTCTCTTTTGCCTAAGCTGTTCCAACCTTTCTACCGCGAGGGAGTCCAACCCAGTATATCTGACAAAAACATCCTCAAGTGTAGGTTTCGTCGTGGTCATCGCCATTATATTGCGTCCAGATGTCCTCGCGAAGTCATTAAGTATTTTGGAAATCTCCCCAGGACTTGTCGTGAAGAGTCTATACCTTTCCTCCCTGAGCCTAACCACTTTTGAGCATCCCCTTTCAACCTCGTCAGGTATCTGCGTTGCCCCATCGAAAGCTATGTCTATAACGAATTCGGGGGATGAAGACCTTAACCTCTCTGGCGTATCTAGGGCGATCACGTTCCCTTGATTGATGATGGCAACCCTATTACACAACTGGTCCGCCTCCTCTATGTAGTGTGTTGTCATGAAGATCGTAGCGCCATCTTCGTTTATTTTTCGAAGCGTCTGTCTTATCGACCTTGAGCTTTGAACGTCAAGCCCTCCTGTGGGTTCATCGAGAAGAAGTATCTTTGGTTTGTGTATCAGCGCGAGTGCTATCGCCAACCTCCTCTTCATCCCCTTGGAGAATTGCCTTACTGGGCTATTCAATCTATCCCTCAAGCCGAACATTTCGAGAAGTTCTAGGCTTCTCCTTGAAGCCTCTTCCCTTTTCACCCCATAAAGCCCAGCTATGAAGGAGAGGTTTTCCCATGCACTCATATCGTTGTATAGGTTGCTTATTTCGGGAATTAGGCCTACTTTCTTCTTGACCTCAACAGGTTCTTCAGCCATGTCGTACCCGTAAATAAGAACCTTGCCAGAGCTGGGCCTTGTAAGTCCCATGATGAGCCTTATTATCGTGGTCTTTCCAGCGCCATTTGGCCCAAGGAGTCCAAAAAATTCGCCTTCCTCGATCTCAAGATTAACATTGTTGACAGCCACTAGCTTGCCATAATTTTTTGTAAGGTTCAGCAACTGGATCGCATTTCCCATGACTTTTCACGGCCGTAAAACTCATACATTATCCATTTATACATCCTTATCAATCTTCTGACTATACAATAGGAAAGGCTCAATAGCTCATTCTCAAAGAATGTTGACCGATAGATTTTAATATACGACCGTAGACGTAGTGTGACGGGTGGCAAGGATAAATAGGAGCATGGGTTCGTGAGCTCATGACCTTGCTCCTAAATTTTTTATCCTCCTCTCCCCCCACCTTGCCACCTACCTACGATCTGATCGAAAACCGCCACTCATTGTAAAAGATCAACGCCTTCCTCATTTCCATTGGATACATTGCCATGAAATTGCCCAGAGCCTCTTGGACGCTTGCTGAGTCTCTCAGTACCCTTAGCACCGTTAGAGCTTTTTTCCCACATTGACACGGAACCTCCAAGGTTATTCCCATGCGCATTTCCAAGTAAGGCAGCACGTGTTGTGAAGTGGATCCAATCAACAATCCCTCCTCTAGGTCTATGAAGGGGGGTACCCCCTTCGACTTTCTCCTACCAGGATCTGTCAAAGCCTTGTAAGCCGATCTTTTATAACAGTGCAACTCAACGTAAATCTGTGGTCGCAACTCCGAGATCAAAGCAAGCATGTTAGTTCCTTCTTCTGTCTCATAGAATTCGTGGCTAAGCGTACTCAGGTGCTTACTTCCAATTGGCGACAGACGTGGTACTAATACCATCCTTCCAGATGGAGGAGGACCTTCCTCAACTAACGCCAGCAAGATTGGCGTTGTCGTCTTCCATTCCCTTCCATGTATGCCTCCAAGCATCAGCCTTGTTGGACCGGGCTTCGTTGAAACCAGGTCGTATCTATCCAATGTACGATGCTCCATAGCTTCATGGCAACAGTAAAGCTACTCCCTTTCGAGAGCCACGGACGAATAGCCTACGACGGACCTCTTATCTCCGGTTATGTCTCCGCTGCTCGCATACTTCAGCAGTCTTCCCCTCTTGACACCCAATTTCTTGGCAACCGTCATAGCGACCGCAATGGGCCCATACCCACAGGCCGTAGAACCTGTCGACGCCAAAGTAGAATATAGTTCGCCAACCTCAAGTGACAATGCCTTTGATAGTACTAGCTCGTCCTTTCTCCTCGCTGAATCAGCAGATTCATAATGTGTCAAGTCGCTTGATGCTATCAGAACGGCATCTCGGCCTATCATCTCCTCTGCCAGAGCTTCCCCAACCTTGGTGCTAATTTCCTTGCTCTGGTCCAACATACAGATTGGAACGAGCTTGAAGCTTTTCAAAACATATTGGAGGAAGGGAAGTTGCACCTCTATCGAGTGTTCGTTCAGGTGCGAGAAGTCGTCTACAGAGAAGATATCAGTCCTTCGGGCAAGCGAATATGTAAGGGTGCTGTCTATGTCTATATGCCCAAGAGGTGTTGCCCATCTACCTTCTGGATAGAGCGATACATCCGTTCCAAAGCCAGTATGATTTGGCCCGATCACTATTACCGTCTCAGGCCTTTTTCTCTTCGATAGAAGATGGTAACCATGTGCTGCAACTGGTCCAGAATAGATGTAGCCTGCATGTGGAGATAGCAAGGCAACGAGTTTCTCTTCCATTCCAGGCTCTGCTGACGGAAGCTTACCTGGGCCGAGTTCGTGGGTGAAGCAGCTCTCGATGAGCCGAACAAGCTCCTTACCATCAACAGGATAGAATGTGCCCGCAACTGCTGGTCTCCTTACCTTCAAACCCTATACCACCTCTGCAGCGCCATAGTCTATGTCCTCGATAGCCTTCTTGTATGCATTATAAGATATCTGTGGTCTCGGGTCAAACCTCAGGTAGGGCTCCAGATAGCTTCCCCTGTAAAGCCTTTCTTTCCTGCTCATGATAAGACCTTCTATTATGCGCTGCTGAGATTTAAATTCCATTAAGGCTTCGCTTATCTTCCTTTCCACCCTTTCGGATACCTTGACAATGCAATCAGCTCTCGCACCCCTTCCGTTCAGAAAGGCATCCAAAGGTGTAAAATCGGACCAGACGCTGTACTTCACATATGATTCAATCTTTACGGGTTCCCCCAAATCTGCCATCACAGGATCGCCCACTTGCGGACCATCGAACGCCCCAATTCGAGAGGCAGCCTCATGATCTGGATGTTCACGGTATTCATTTGGAACGAGAAGTCTTGTTGCGCGGATTTTCCTCAGCTTACCAATGATCTTGGGAAACGTTCCTTCTATCTCTCCGGGAAGGATCCAACCAAAATACGATGACAGACTGAAGTCGGGATATTCCAATCTAGTAAGTTCAATTCCCAGTTTTGAGTAAGCTTTCATAGATTCCTCCCTTCTTCTGGAGACTATAGATTCTCTCTCTCCAGGTGTACTGTATCCACCCCTTCCGTCGCAAAGGACTATTACGTTGACGCTGGCTCCCTCTGCGATGGCACCAAGGCTGAGGTACATTGCACCAAGGATGGCATCGTCATCATGTGGTGAGAGAACAGCTAACCTCTCCAAATCACCCTTCCATCCTTTAAAGATAAGCTCTATTCCATTGCCTCTCTTCCTTTCCTTAAGGTCGTAATAGGTGAAGTCTTGAACCATAGCAATAGTCCCTTTCCTTAGGATCTAATAATTGTTTCCAGCCATGTAAAAATGGCATAAGCCATCCAATTCGAGTGGAAAATCAGGTGAGGTGCTCTATGCATGAATGAGGCTTATTCGATTCTACCTATAGTCCAAATCTTACTAATGGTTAATATTGCATCGAAGCTTTCAATATTTTGTTCCAGACTTCATAACAGCGTTATACATAAATATGAACTTTAAAAAGAAGTTACCAAGGAAGGCTGGAAAAGGTAGCTACGTCATGGCGCATCCAAACATTCTCGATCTCATTGGAAACACTCCGATGGTCAGGATTAACAATCTTAATCCGAACAAGCGTGTAGTGCTATATGCCAAGCTCGAAAGGAACAATCCGGGAGGATCTGTGAAAGACAGAATAGCAAAGTACATGATAGAAAATGCGGAAAAGGAAGGTGTCCTTACGAAGGACAAGATCGTCATAGAACCCACGAGCGGAAATACTGGAATAGGTCTTGCTTTGGTTTGCGCGGTCAAAGGTTACAAGCTTGTCTTGGTGATGCCAGAGACGATGACAATGGAGCGTAGGAAGATCATGATGGCCTATGGTGCCAAAATAGTTCTCTCTGAAGGCTCCAAGGGAATGGACGGGGCCGAGGATCTTGCCAATGAGATCGTCGCAAGGAATCCAAAAAAGTACTTCATGCCCAACCAGTTCTCGAATAAGTATAACGTGCTAGCACACTATGAGACGACTGGTGCCGAGATTTGGAGGGATACGAAAGGCAAGGTTACACACTTCGTTGCCGGGATTGGAACCACAGGCACCCTGATGGGAGTTTCAAGGTACTTGAAGGAACGCAATCCAGACATAAAGATTGTGGGTGTCGAACCGGATCCAAGGACGCCAATACAGGGCCTCAAAAACCTAGAAGTTCAACGCGTTCCGAAGATATGGGATAGCTCTCGAATAGATGAGAAGTACACAGTGACGCTTGAGCAAGCAGAGGAAACAGCTAGGCTCTTAGCTCTGTCTGAGGGTATATTCTGTGGACCAAGCTCTGGCGCGGCCATGAGAATCGCAATGAAGAAAGCCGCCGAGGTTGACAAAGGCGTCGTTGTTGCTATCCTTCCAGATGGAGGGGACAAGTACTTGAGTACCCAGTTATGTGACCCTCAGAGGTGCTTGGAGTGCGCGAAAAAATACAAGATCCCTTGTGCTTATGCCGACATGGACCTTAACCTATAAAGCACCGAATTTCGTCCAATTTTAAATCGATTAAGCTGGCATAAGTCTTATGAGCATGCCTGTAGCCTGTTCATGTTGACTATTGTTGACGACGAAAAAAGATTTGGATCTCTTATGCCAGGAAGCCACAAAGCTTGGAGCGGCCGAAGCCAAACCTATCAGGACCAAGGATGTCGTAACTGCTGAATGGGTCAGATTGAAGTGCCAATTCGGTTGCGGTGGGTACAACCAGCACCTCACATGCCCCCCTTTCACACCAACACCTAGTGCCATGAGGAAGATATTGGACGAATACGAGTGGGCAATACTCTTGAGGTTCAAACCTCCATTGCCCCGAAACGTTAGGGAAACCGTATCACAGGTGGAGAGAAAGGTATTCCTCTCAGGATTCTACAAAGCTTTCGGCTTAGCCTCAGGACCATGCGAACTGTGCGAAAGATGCAATGTAAAGGAAGCCATATGCAGGAAACCTGACCAAGCTAGGCCATCGATGGAGGCATGTGGCATTGATGTGTATGCAACAGCAAGGAGCGCTGGATTTGGAATAAATGTGGTCAGGTCGCGTGACGAGACCCCAACCTATTATGGTCTGGTTCTGATAAGTTAAGTCCACTTTGGTTTTAACCATGAGAACAGAGGAACTAGGAAATCTACTGAAGGATGAGGTCGAGCAGAGGCGGGAGGAAGGTTGCTCGGTCGAAGGGTTCAAGGAGAAGGTCGACGAAGCAATAAGATCAGGAAACGCACAAAGGCTCTATGCTCTTTATGAAGAGCTTTCCTCACTTAGTCCTGAGCCTTCCTTTCCGTTTGTCGAACCATCTGATCTTTTTGGTATTAGGAGAGAGTCATCGCCACAATCACTTAAGCTTTGGAAGATCTCAGAGGCAGAGCTTTCGGACAGGATAAGTGGTGCTTGGCTTGGCAGGTGCTCAGGCTGCCTCCTTGGAAAGCCCTTTGAAGGATGGAGCAAAGAAAAAATAGAGTCAAACCTAAAGGCTTCGAACTCCTATCCGCTTGAAAAGTATGAATTGCACAGAAGTATCAGGGGGATGGTTCGAGACGATGATATCGACTACACGATATTGGGTCTTCACATCTTAGAGAGCAAAGGATTTGGCTTCACGACACACGATGTGGCAGAGGAGTGGTTGAACCACATGCCTTACGGGCTCGTATACACTGCTGAAAGAGCTGCTTACCGCAACTTGGTAAATGGCCTCCAAGCTCCAGAGACTGCTACATACCTCAATCCATACAGGGAATGGATAGGGGCGCAGATTAGGGCCGACATCTGGGGTTATGTTACGCCAGGTCGTCCAGAGATGGGGGCTGAGCTAGCATATCGTGATGCGAGGCTTTCCCATGTTAAGAATGGTATCTACGGTGAAATGTTTGTAGCGGCAGCTCTCTCAGTGGCGCTTATCTCTGAAGACATTGAATTACCCATCAGAATAGCTCTTTCAACAATACCATCACGCTCAAGGCTTGCTGAATGCGTCAGAGATGCATTGACATGGAAAGCTAGGTATCATAGATGGGAAGAAGCCTGGGAGGAAGCAATGATGAAATATGGTTCCTATCATCCTGTCCACACAATCAACAACCTGGCATTTGTCCTTATTGGTCTTCTATATGGGGAGAAAGACTTTGAGAAGACTATAACAAGAAGCGTTATGTGTGGTTTCGATACAGATTGCAATGGAGCGACATCTGGCTCAATAGTAGGTGCCTTGCTTGGTGCCAAGAGACTACCTTCTAAATGGATTGAGCCATTAAATGACTACGTGGAAAGCGCTGTCACAGGTTTCGCTGAAAACAGGATCTCCGACCTAGCCGATCGCACTATTAGTTTAGCATCTGGCATAGGTACCAAGACTTGATTTAATTCCACTTTTCATCCCACCTGCTCACTTACGGAGGATAAAAAACTCGGAACACTTGTTAAGTGTATCACAACTTACCACAAATCGTCCATGGCTTTAGGTTGATCTTTGTTTAGATTCTCCCTTCAAGCTTTCTTATCTTCCATATCTCTGCTCTCTGTTCATCAGATGCTTTGGGCCCTTCCTACTGATCTCCATCTCAGCTCTTTAAGAGTCATGCAATTGCCTCTCCTACAACTTGATCATCCTACTCCTCAACCTTCTGCCACATGCCTTATGGGATATGCCAACCCTAGGGCTACAATCAAACCATGTACACTCACTCTGGAAACGATTGCTACGAGTGGCAGATCCTTCCGATCGGCTATCTTGCTCCTCTTCTTTCTGTCTTTCTTCCTTTCTGTCTGTTTGGTGCTCGTAATGCGCCTCTCTTTGTCGCTTGAACAGAGGAGCTGCCCGTTAGGGCAAGCCTTGCATTTGGCTCCACCCTCTCGAGCATCACCTTCAATATTCTTTTCCAAACTCCATTCCGCTTCCATTCCTTGAACCTTCTCCAGCATGTTGGACCTGAGCCATACCCCTTCGGAATTGCATTCCAAGCACAGCTGTTCAGTAAAACGTAAAGTATACCAAGCATCGCCTTCCTGTTGGGCACCTTTGGTCTGCCAGGTGTACCTGGAGCCTTCTGCTTTGGAAGCATTGGCTCTATTATCTCCCAGAGATCATCTGTCAGAATCTTCTCAGGCTTTGTCATGGTCAATTGGTTTCTAAGGGTAATGATAAGGGTTTTGAAACGCTCTATTGGTTAATTCTTTCCATCTTAAGCTCTTGCTGTTTTCTACTTTTTTGAATCACATACTTAATATTTTCTTGAGGTAGCGAATAGAATCTTCAGCTATCGCTTCAGGGCTAGGTTCGAACTTGAAAACCTCCACCGAAACATATGCATCGTATCCTATGTCTTTTAGAGCTCTTGCAATTTGCCCATAGTCTGCTCCTCCAGTCCCAGGTCCCATCTCATTGTCGTCGTTTGCGTGGAAATGTACAAGTTTCCTGCCATAGCGTCGTATCGCCTCTGCCGGAGATTCCTCCTCTCCAGTCATAGCATATACATCAAGTGTAAGCTTAATGTGCTCGCTCCCAAGAGCTTCGATGAAGCGAGCCGCCTCTTCTGCTCTGTTGATGAAATTCGTCATGTTTCTTCGAAGCGGCTCTATGCCTATCTTTACGTCCCTATCCTCAAGCGCCTTAATGCACCTTCGGAAAGTTTCCTCTGCAAGCTTCCATCCCTCATATGTCTGGACACCTTCGATCGTCCTTTGTTTCGGGCTTCCAAAGACCAATGTTCTGCAGCCTATGTCGTCTGCGAAAGCTATGAGCCCTTTCAGGTACTCAGCAGTCCTTGCGCGAACAGCAGGGTCGGGATGGCTTATGTGGAGGCCTGGTGGCTTCACCAAAAGCCAATGTAGCGCAGAGCACTCGAGACCATGAGAACTGATCTCTTCCCTTATCTCCTTGCGCCTTTCCCTTCCAATGTCGAATACGGAATCGCAGAGCGTGAAGGGAGCTATCTCAATACCGTCATAACCCAAATTCGACACAAACTCTATCACCTTACCAAATTCCCATTTCTCGAAAAGCTCATTGCATATCGATATTTTCATGGCATCCGATGGCTTTTGAGTCTGATTTTAGGCTTTCCGGATAGAAGGTTTTTTACCATGTATATTTCGCTTAGGGGTGAGACGAGATGGCAACTTTGGAAAGGAAATTGTTGGTAAGAGCAGGATACCATGACAGGATCGACTGTCCAACTTCCGCCTATATTGAGCTCCAAGAGCAAACATTGGGAGCCAAGATCTTGGATCCAAGCTCGGAGAAAGAAATTCCTTGCCAACTGGACATCATCGGGAATGGAAAGGCTAGGCTTAGTTGGATCGTGAACATACCCAAAGGGCAGGAGAGAGAATACAAGCTTATCCTTTACAAGCAAGGGGAGACTTCAGCTTCGGTAGGACTAAAGGAGAGAAATGGCGAGGTTGATTTCATTATAAGGGGAAACCTTTTCACTACCTACCATTTCTCGCAAGATCTTGCAAGGCCTTTTTTACACCCAGTTATTGGGCCTTACGGAAAACCTGTGACAAGGGGGTTTCCAATGATACCAGACGATCCAAAAGAGGTAAAGGATCACCCTCACCACCGCTCCATTTGGGTTGCGCACGGGGATGTGAACGGTGTTGATAACTGGAGCGAGGAGAAGGGGCACGGCAGGACTGTTCACAGAGGGTTCGAAGCAAAAAGATCTGGGCCTATCCTTTCAGAACTAATTGCTTTTAGCGATTGGGTATCTAATGATGGAAAAACTTTGCTTGTGGAGAGAAGGGCGATGAAGGTTTACAACACTTCGGAAGCGTGCAGGATTCTCGATATCGATGTAGAACTTTCTCCAATTTTGGAAGAAGTTACGTTCGGAGACACCAAGGAAGGCGGAATGATCTCGGTTAGGGTCGCATCCTCCATGGATGTAGAACGTGGAGGAAAGATTGAGAATTCATATGGTGGCATAAATGAGGCCGAGACGTGGGGCAAGAGAGCCCAGTGGTGCGACTATTCAGGGCAAGTCGAAGGCGATCGCGTGGGCATAGCAATATTTGATCACATTAGCAATTTTCGGCATCCTACATACTGGCATGTCAGAGATTATGGCTTGATGACCGCCAATCCTTTCGGAATATCTTACTTCACGAACGACCCATATAACAAGGGAACATATGTCCTGCACAATAGAAGCAGGTTCGTATTCAAGTATAGGATATTAATCCATAAAGGAGACGCCAAGGAAGGGCGTGTAGCTGAGAGGTATCTTGACTACGTATATCCACCATCGGTATCTATCTCCTAAATTGACAAGACCAACTTTCCTTGAACTATAGCTACAATTGCTTATCTTGTCATTTGGAACCGCTTTCCATCGCCTATATTGATTAACGATAATCTTCAAAAATTATACTAATTCGGTGATCAAATGCTCAACAGCTTCTTTGCTTGACTTCCTTGCCGCTTGCTCAACCGTCGTGTACGATATGGCTTTCTTGGGGCAATACTTAACACATTGAGGTTCCTCCAAATCTTTGCAGAAATCGCAGACCATCGCAATTTTGTTTTCAAGATGCATCTTCAAAACTCCAAATTCACAACTTTCTATGCACCATCCGCATCCATTGCACTTATCCTTGTCGATAGAGATCGAGCCATCCTCGAGAGCTGTTATCGCATCCCTAGGGCATGCCTTTACACATGTCGGCTTCTCGCACTTCCTGCATGTGAATGCGATGTTGAGGAACGGCTCTATCCTCACAACCCTAATCCTAGACAACTTTATGTTCTGGCTCTTCTCCTTCGTATATGCACAGACCACCTCACAAACTTGGCATCCATTGCACTTCTGGACATCACAAATTATTATCTTCCTCGCTCTTCCAGTTCTTGGCAATTTACTCAAAGCCATCACCCGACACTGATCGCTTCGACCTCTCCAAGCCCAAGGTCTAAGGCCTCCTTCTCCAATCCCAGCTCCACAAGCTTCTTTCTGGTGGGCACGCCTTCCTTAGTCCACCCCCTTGCCTCATAGTAACCATCAAGTGCTTCATCATATTCCTCCCTCGTTATCTTTGCACCCCTTACTCCATCGTCTGTCATCTCCTCCTCGAACGCCCTTGGTGGTGGATAGTCGTCCTTTCTCGATGCGCCATGCATCAGATTAAAGCATTTGGCAAGGTTGTGTATTCTCTCGCCAGCCATAATCATCTTCTCCTCCGTCATCTCGAATCCGGTCGCCAAGGTGTAAAGTTTTGCCATGTCCCCAGAGGACAGGGCGCCCCTTATGAATTTACATAGGATCAGTGAATCTATGATCGCGTAAGAGTTCTCACCTTCGTACACGATCCTCCCTCTGCTTCTGTCGAGCTTGAGCCTATCAACTGTTCCCCTAACATCGACTTGATACGAACCGGACCTCAAGTAGCACGCTCCTCTTATCGATGTTGCGAACCCAAGTGTTGAAGTTTTTAGGGACCTCATCGAGTACGCACCCCATTCGAGACCTTTATTGTGTATCGCAAATTTCTCTGAACCCCTTCCAACAACTTCAGAAGCCCTCTTGACGCCCTCCGACAAGAGCTTGCCAAGTCTCCCCTCCTTTTTGCAGAGCAACGTCAAAGCCCCAAGCATCGCATCTGCATTTCCGAAACGTAGATCCAGGCCATCTACCTCATCTTCCGTGAGTATGCCTTTTTCATAACATTCCATGGCCCAGGCTATTATGACTCCAGCCGATATCGTGTCAACACCCATGGTATCGCATATTTGCACCGCCTTCGTTATGGCATTCAGGTCTCTCACGCCACAACACGGTCCGAGCATGCATAGACTCTCATAATCCATACTTGCAACGGTTCCTTTGTAAGGCCCATCTTTAACCTCGTTGACGTGGTCGCAAGCAATCGAACAGTTTGTGCATGCTATTATTTTTTTCACATGCGTCTGCATCATTCTCTCGCCCGAGACTTCCTCTGCGTACTCAAACGTTCCCCTCTGGAAGTTATACGAAGGCAGGCAACATAGTTTCTGGTGCACGAGCACATTGGCCGGGGTTCCGTATACCCTGTACTTCTCAGTCTTGGGGCCTTGGCACCTCTCGTTCAGCTCCATGCTGAACTTGAAAAGACCTTCCGGATCAGCAACCTCGACCGACTTTGTCCCCCTTACAGCCACCGCCTTCAGCATCTTGGAGCCCATGATGGCCCCCAAGCCTGTGCGACCTACCTGCCTATTCCTATCATTTGTTATGTTCGCTATCCTTACCAAACCTTCGCCGGCCGGACCTATCGATGCTACCCTAATCGTATCGTCTCCAAGTTCCTCCTTTATGAGTTCCTCCGTCTCCCAAGTCGTCCTCCCCCAAATCCTCGAAGCATCTCTAAGCTCGTAACTGTCATCGTCAACAAAGAAATAAACGGGCTTGGCAGACCTCTTCAGGAAAATAATGCCATCCCATCCAGCACTCTTCAGCTCATACGCAAAACCTCCAGAAGAAATTCCAAAACCGAAAAAGCCTGTCAATGGAGACCTCGCGAAGACAGCATACTTGCTAGTTGTTGGCGCAGCTGTTCCAGCCAAAGGACCTGTCCACCATGCAAGCACATTCTCAGGTGAGTACGGTTCCACTCCAGCTTTTACGTAGTCGTAAAGGGTCCTGGCACCAAATCCATACCCTCCTATGTAATTAATGGCGATGCTATCGCTAAGGGCCTCGACCTTCCCCTTTCCCCTTTCTAAATCGACTACTATATATTTTCCAGCGTATCCCTTCGTTTCATCCACCCCCTGCAAGTGAAGGAGCAAAAACGACGCGGTCTCCAGATTTGACAACCTTCTCCTTTAGCTTCGAGCCCTCTACAACAATGCCATTCACGATCACAGTTGCTGCCTCTCCATTATACCTCCCATTATCCAATCCTAATCTACGGCCAAAAGCTTCCCCAAACCTGTTTCCTAACTCATTGACTAGATCAAGGAGGCTTATCTCCACAACGTTAAGGCTGAAGCTCCTGCATTTACATACTTCTCTGAATGGTCCCGTGAATTCCACCTCTACTCTTGACTCGGCCATCTCAAACACATGGCAAGGCGTTCTTACCTAAAATCTTTACGCATTTTTGCATTTCCATGAAAGCCTAAACCTAGATTGAATCTGCACAGTTGGGGGGATGCTTAAATCACCTAACGTTTTCTAAAAAGCAAGGCTTAAACACCAAAAAATTGTCCAACAACGGTGGTGGTCTCCATATCTCCCCTTGCCTTGGAGAAGAAGGAGGACAGGAGATTTCTAGTCGCCTCCCTGAGGTTCTACGTGGACAGCGTGGAGCTTTCTATCGATAAAAGCCTCTGCATAAGGTGCGACATATGCTCGAAGGTCTGTCCAAAGGAAGCTCTCTCTATCAGGGTTGAGGATGGAAAAGCCGAAATCGCCTTGGAAGAGGACAAATGCGTGCTCTGTGGAGCATGCGAGCCACTATGCCCAACAAGCGCCATAAAGATTCTTTTCAATGGAAAATGGAGCAATGTCTTGGTGGATAGGGGTGGATTCCCGACTCCCTTACCGAAACTGAGCATCGAGAGTGCAAAGTGCCCGGAAGGGTGCTCCGATGCAGCAAGGGCTTGCCCAAGAGGAGCCTTGAAATTTGAGGGGGGTGCTTTATCATTCAACGAGGAAAGGTGCTTGAGGTGCCCTTGGTGCGAAGATGCTTGCAAGCATGGGGCTGTAAAGGCCAATCCACTGTTCCTTGGAAGAATCTCCATCGACGATACAAAATGCAGCAAGGGTTGCGACATCTGCGCAAGGGTATGCCCGACCTCTGCGATTAAAATTGAGGAAGGGAAGGCAAAGGTCACAGAGAGGTACTGCATTTTCTGCAACGCCTGTTCGATCGTGTGCAAGGACAATGCGATCAACGTTGAAAGGTACCACGTGTTCGTTAAGGAGGGGTTCTCATCTCTTTGGTCCTCGGCCCTCTCAAAGCTCCTTGGCCAAAAGTATTCTGCCAAGCTCCTTGATCTCTATTCGATTGAAAGGTTGAGATCGGTAATTTCCGAATCGAGGGTTACCTGAGATGGCAAAGACAAACGAACAGATAAGGGTTGGAGTTTTCGTCTGCCACTGCGGGAAAAATATTGCTGGAACCATAGATTGCAAGGCTGTTGCCGATTATGCAAGGGGCCTTGAGGATGTTGTTTACTCCGTCCACAATCTATACACATGCTCTGAGGCTGGCCAGGCCGAACTCAAGAAGGCGATCGTGGAGCATAATCTGAACAGGGTCGTAGTAGCTTCCTGTTCTCCAAAGATGCACGAATTAACATTCAGAGCATGTGTTGCAGAGGCAGGGCTCAACCCATACTTGATGGAGATGGCAAACATACGCGAGCACAACTCTTGGGTGCACTCTTCAGATCCCGAAGGTGCGACCAAGAAGGCGATGGACCAGGTCAAGATGGCTGTTTCAAAGGCAAGGCTCCTAAAGCCACTTCAACCAATTCGGGTCCCAATCACAAAGAGAGCAATGGTCCTGGGGGGTGGAGTAGCTGGTATGACGGCCGCTTTAAACATCGCGGACTCTGGCCACGAAGTTATACTTGTTGAGAAGAAAGCTTCTCTTGGCGGAATGGCTTCCTTCCTGGACAAGACCTTCCCGAAGGTTGATTGCACTTACTGCCAGCTCCAAGAGCTTTTGAACAAGGTAGTTAGCAATCCTAGGATTAAGATCCTTCCACTTTCTGAAGCAAAGGAGATTTCGGGGTTCGTAGGGAATTTCGAGGTAAAGGTTGTGAGGAGACCTACGTATGTCAATGATTCGTGCACCGGTTGCGGGATGTGCTTGGAAGCTTGCCCTGAAACATTGCCTGATGAAGTTCTAAATCATTTGCAAGTGAGGAAGCCGATAACCCTTGTCAGTTCTTCCTCTGCGCATACCCTTTTATGCGCCAACAGCTCCGTTTGGGACAGAAATACCGTTCACATCCAAAGCATGCCCATTGCATCAAGGGTTGCCGTAATCGATAAGAGCTATTGCACCTCATGCGGTGCTTGTGAAGAAATTTGCCCTGTAAGGGCAATAGAGCTTGATCAACCCTCGATTGAGGAAAGCTATAAGGTTGGAGCTATAGTCGTTGCAACAGGTTTTGAGCTATTCGATCCACGCAGGAAACCCGAGTATGGTTATTCGAAGCTGAAAGATGTTATCACAAGCCTCGAGCTAGAGAGGATGCTGAGCCCAATAGGCCCAACTCATGGAAATGTCGAAAGGCCCTCCGATGGAAATGAACCCAAGAAGGTGGCTTTCATACAGTGCGTGGGATGCAGGGACGATAGGGCGAATCCTTACTGCGGTAGAATTTGCTGTTTGATAACACTGAAGCAGGCAATCCTTCTGAAGGAGAGGTCCCCTGACATGGACATCGTCGTGTTCTACATAGATATGAGGACTGGGGGTAAGGAGTACGAAGCCCTTTATACGAAGGCGCAAAAGCTTGGATGCCGCTTTGTAAGGGGAAGGCCCTCCGAAATATTAGAGGAGGGGCATAGCCTGGCTGTCAGGTCGGAGGACACGCTCACAGGCAAACCTTTCATTGAGAAGTTTGAAATGGTAGTGCTCGCCACAGGCATAGAGGCTCCAAAGGATGCCAAGCGCTTGAGCGAGATGCTGAAGATCCCCCTCGATCCTTATGGCTTCTTCATGGAGGCTCACATAAAACTGAAGCCAGCTGAAACGGTCGTTGATGGCGTAATGCTTGCAGGCTCATGCAGCGGGCCTATGGATCTCCCGTCGAGCGTTTCAAGAGGGCACGCATCGGCTTCAAAGGTAATATCCCTTTTCTCAAAAGATGAGATAGAGCTCGAACCTATAGTTAGCCATGTTGATCCGACGATTTGCAGGGGTTGCTTGGCATGCACGAAGATGTGCCCATTCCAAGCCGTCAGGCCTATCGAGGTCGCTGGCGGAAAGAAGATTGAGGTTCTGGAGTCGCTTTGCAAGGGTTGTGGTACCTGCGTTGCTGGCTGCCCTTATGGTGCACTCGACCAGTACCACTTCAGCGAGGAGCAGATACGTGCCCAGATCGATGCAGCATTGGAGACAGATCCATCGGATAAAATCATAAGCTTCAACTGCAACTGGTGCAGTTACGCTGGAGCAGACTTTGCTGGCGTCTCAAGGTTGCAGTATCCGACGAACGTCCGCATAATACGTGTGATGTGCTCCGGTAGGATCAGCACGAAGATAATCATGAGAGCTTTTGAAAAAGGAGCTGGAATGGTTCTCGTCGCACCATGCCATCCAGCTGATTGCCATTACATATCCGGAAACGCTTGGGCGAAAAAGAGAATAGAACAGGCGAAGAGCATGCTTTCAAGGAAGGGGATCGATCCAGACCGCCTATGGTTCGTGTATGTTTCGGCAGCTGAAGGCAACGTTTACCAAAGGACGATTATCGAGATGACACGTTTCTTGGAGAGGATGAAGAAGGGAGAAGGGAAGGTATTGCAGGAGGCAAAGGCATGAAGGAATTACTCATGAGGAACGGCGCACCAAACCTTATGCGCTGCATCCAGTGTGGAACCTGTACAGCAGGTTGCACGGTCTATGAGCTGGAACAATCTTACAATCCGCGCAGGTTCATCCAGACGATCCTGATCGGAGAGACCAAGATTGACATGAAGAAGGCGTGGCTCTGCTCAACTTGCGGAATCTGCACGGAGAGGTGCCCGAAAGAGGTGTGGCCCATGAACGTGATGCTCTCCGCCAGAGGGTTGATGGTGCAAAATTCAGAGGGTGTTCCTGAGGAAAGGATGAAGTCCTTGGTTTCGTTACTTGAGTCCGGTTTCGCATTCAGAAAGAGAAAGGGGTTGAAACTCAAAAGATCTTCCCTTGGTTTGCCAGAATTCAGCCTGGATGGTAAGCAGCTCGAGGAGGTAAGGGCGCTCGTCAAACCAATGGTCAAAAAAGTCTTAAAAATGGGTGATTAATCTGTACTCACTTTATTTGGGTTGCATCGTTCCCAACATCTTGCCAGAGGTTGAACGTGCTCTTAGGGATGTACTTTCGATTCTCAAAATAGAGTTCGTGGACATGAGGGGAGCTGCCTGTTGCATTCCTCCAGCACTTTTCGGCTTCCAAAAAGAAGTTTGGCAGAATGTGAACCTCATGAATTTCAGCATAGCAAAATCAGATGTCATCACGGTCTGCGACGAGTGCTTCGCAAGCCTGCAGGATGCGAAGACAAGTCTTGAACGGGAAAAAGGTAAGGTTTTGCCAAACGTCTTTCCACTGGTGAAAGTACTGAAGGATGCAGAGGGAGAGGTGAAGGCTCGATTGAAGAAGCCCGTCAACCTTAAGTGCGCCGTTCAACACAGCTGCCACCTCCTAAGACCATCTGAGATACGGAAGGTTGACGATCCATTTTCTCCAAAACTCGTTAAATCACTTCTCGATGTTATTGGTTGCGAGAGCGTAGAGGAGGAGGAAGAGCTGAGCTGCTGCGGTGGCTCAGTCTATGAAGGTAGCAGAGTTTCAAAAGCGCTTGCTGTGCGTAGGGTAAGGAGCGCGGAGGCCTCGGAAGCGAACATCATAGTCACAACATGCCCGCACTGCCTTAAACAACTTAGTGCGCACAGCAAGAGACTACCCGTTTTTCACTTGGTTCAGCTCTACGCACTTGCCCTCGGTTCTTCTCCCAAAAGCATAGGCATGAGAGGTGCCATTTGATGAAAAGACTGGGAGTTCTGCTTTGCAGCTGTGGCTCAGTAATCAAAAATTCGATAGATCTTGAGGAGTTGGCCAAGAGGTGTAGAGCATCGCCATACGTGCAGGAGGTGCAAGAAGAGGCGGAACTTTGTCAGGTGCAAGGGCTGGATAAACTAAAGGAATTTTTGAAAGCCGGAAGTTTCGATGGTTTGGTGATAGCGGCATGCTCCTCAAGGAGCTGTGAGCATTCTTTCAAGGCAGTGGCAGAATTGCAGCTTCTTCCAACCTCTCTCGTAGAGGTTGTCGATATCAGGGAGCTTTGTTCAGCAGTGCATCCGGACAAGAAGGATGCAACTGAGAAGGCCTACAGGCTTATCAATGGTGGCGTAATGAAGGTTGCAACCTCACCTCCTCTTCGGACCGAGAAAATAAAAGTTGTGAAGAAGGCCCTAGTCGTGGGTGGTGGCATAGCTGGGGTTCAGTGCTCCCTAGACATAGCGAATGCAGGTTACGAGGTTTTCCTCGTTGAGAAGGAGCCTAGCATAGGGGGCGTAATGTCCCAACTCGATAAGACCATACCAACATTAGATTGCTCGATATGTATGCCAGGAGATCAAGAGGTCATTCTGACCGATGGAACTGTAATCGAAATCGGGGAACTGGTCGATAGGTTATGGGATAAGAGAAAAAACGCATTTAATCCGCATCCACGATCAACATACTCATACATGGATCACACCCTTTTGGATGCTGAAATCGTTGGAGTTCAAAAGCTTCCTTCCCCTCCTAAGTTTATCGCTGTGCAAACCAGCACTGGAATGATTTTGCGGTTCACCCATGACCATAAGATCATGATAGACACCTGTAATGGCCCTTCGTGGATCAAGTGCAGCGAGCTCAAACCGGGAGATATGCTATACGCACCAAGACAACTTAATCTTAATGAAACATCGGAAGTATCGATTGTCGACTTGCTACCGGAAGGCTTCAGAATTGCAGACAGGAATTTAATTGACATGATTCGTCTTAGGCCTAAAGCTAGTTCTAACAAATGGCACAGGTTAAAGCTGAAAGATAGAGGGGTCTCAATAGGTGAACTGAAGAGATCGTGCGAAACCATGGGATTGGATTGGGGGCATATTAAAAGGAAGATCAAGACGATTACATATCAAGGTGCTAACGGAAACATCAGTATTGAATCGCGAATCATCGACGACAAGGTCATGTACCTGCTTGGCTTACTGGCCTCCAATGGTAACGTTGAGGCGCATAGAATTCGATTCTATAATACGGAGAATTCTCTCATTAAACTGTTCAGGAGTATATACGGGGAGATGTTCCCAACTCGGGCATCATGCATAAGCTACATCAATCCTAAGAGTCGGAATCAAAAGAAGCGAATGGTTGTTCAGGTTAAAAACAAGCTGTTGTTCGAAATAGCCAATAAACTTGAAGTAAAACGGAGTCTGAAACCAATCTTCCACCTAGACAAGAGATTGATCGCGGCCTTCTTAAAGGGATTCTTCGATGGAGCTGGATATGTAAAACTATCAAAGCATCCAGATTGGGCGACAGCGAAGATTAAGTTCTCCTTAGGGGATGAGTATGACTACGGGTACAGGCTACACCTTCTCTTAAAAAGGCTTGGAATTTTAAGTAAGGTGTATAAGTACGGCAAGCGGGTCATCGTAGACATTTCCGAAAGGAGAGATGTACTGCAATTCGCCAAGGAAGTTGGTTCCTGTCACCCAAGGAAAGCCCTCATACTCAGGAAGATAGTAAAAGACTGCTCATATTCTAAACAAAGGGGAGGGCTGTTTGAGCAACTGCCACTCGAATGTGGGAAGCTATTATCAGAATTAAGGCAAAGGTACCACATTCCGTTGAGGGTCTTTCCGCTTAGTCATTCGAATGTCATCAGGATTCTTCGGCAACAATGCAGAATAACGAGGGAAAATCTAATCCTGGTTCTTGACGCAATCAAAGAAATGATCGACTCCCACGATCCAGATTATCTGAGGCTTCAAAAGATATTGCACTCTTCATTCTTCTTGGATAGGGTCAAGGTTGTGAATGTTGTACCTTCCACAGATAGGTACGTATATGATGTGACTGTGCAGGATACACATAACTTCATACCTAATGGTGCATTCGTAGTAAGTAATTGTATCGAAGGACCAAAACTCTCAGACGCTGGCCGGAACAGGAACATTAGGCTCATCCCAAACGCGGAAGTAACTGGCATCGCTGGACATGTTGGTAACTTCGATGTAACGGTCGAGGTCAGGCCCACATTCGTGGACCCATCGAAATGCAATGGTTGCGGGGCTTGCGTCGATGTCTGCCCTGTCTACCAACCGAACAGGTATGATGTCGACCTAAAGCCAATCAAGGCTATCTATGCTCCATTCGCCCAGGCAGTTCCTTTGAAGTACGTTATAAACAAGGATATCTGTACCGAGTGCGGGATGTGTCAAAAGGCATGTGGTCTATCGGCTATAAATTTCAACGACCATCCTAAGACCATCATGCTCAATGTTGGGGCAATAGTTATTGCGACAGGAGCATCTCTTTTCGATCCAAAGCTCAAGCCTCAGTACCACTATGGCGAATTCGAGAATGTCATATCGAGCATCGAATTTGAGAGGGTGATTTGCGCCTCCGGCCCATCGGGTGGAGAACTGGTGCTCAGGAACCGCAAGCACCCGAAAAGGATCGCCTTCATACAGTGCGTGGGATCGAGAGACACAAGCATAGGTGCTGAGGACTGCTCGCTCTTTTGCTGCGCCGTGAGCCTGAAGCAAGCTAGGCTGATAAAGGAACACGATCCGAAGGCCGAGGTTTACATATTTTACACAGATATCAGGACTCAGGGGAAGGGGTGGGAAGACCTTTACACTAGGGTCAGAGAGGATGGTGTTCGATTCATAAGGTGCAGGCCCTCAGAACTGAGAAGGGATCGGGAGAGCGGTGAGATAGTTATTCCATACGAGGATTCTTTAACTGGCGAGAGGGGTGAGCTGAAGGTTGACTTGGTCGTACTTGCTTTGGGGATGAGGCCAAGCGAATCGACCACCAAACTAGCAAAGATAGCTGGTTTGCAGACGAGAGATCCGGGCTGGATAGAAGAGATCCAGCCCAAGTTCAGGCCCCTCGAGACTTTCGTGGATGGAATCTTCATAGCAGGAACCTGTCATGGCCCAAGGGATATATCTGAAAGTGTCATAGAGGGTTCAGGAGCAGCTGGTCTGGTTCTTTCAATTTTCAATGCCTCTGAGCTTGCCCTGTCACCCTTTAAGGCCTCGGTCGACAAACTTGTTTGCACAGGTTGCATGAGGTGCCAGAGTGCATGCGAATATGGGGCCATAACGAGCGATGATGGGAAGGCTGCGGTGAACGAGGGCGTCTGCAAGGGATGTGGTGCATGCGTGCCAGCCTGTCTCCCAGGCGCGATCTCTCTAAAGGGATGGCAGCAGGAATCGGTACTGAGTCAGGTAGAGGGAATATTGGAGGTTCCATGATGGTTAAGGTCGTTGCATTTCTTTGTTGGTGCTCCTACTCAGGAGCTGACAGAGCCGGAGTTGAGAAGGCTTTTTACCACCAGGGCCTTCTCCCTATAAGGGTTCCATGCACAGCCTTAGTAGATCCAGCCATCGTTGTAAAGTGTTTCGAGAAAGGTGCTGATGGAGTTATAATCTCAGCTTGCAAACCAAGCGAACTCAGGCACGCAAGCCCAAGCAGGATAACGGAGCAAAGGGTCAAGGTACTCAGATCTCTGCTGGAGTCTGTAGGTATTGAAAAAGAGCGCATAAGGCTCATCTGGATCTCAGCTCCTGAGGGGCTGAAGTTCTCACAGGAGATCGAAAGGTGTGTGGATGAGGTTGAGAAGATGGGCCCAGTGTGTTTGAGGGGATGATGTTGTGAGCGCAGAGGAGAGGATACGATCGATCGCTAGGGACCTTTTATCTAAGAAGGAGGTAGAATATTTCATCGGCTTCGAGAAAGGCTCTGCCAATGGTACATCAAGGCCATGCTTCATCAGGGAAGAGAGCCAAGTAAATAGGCTCGTTTGGAACAGATACTGCAGGAACAATCTAGCTCGCTACCTGATAGGCGCGACGGGCAAGGTTGGGATTTTGGCAAAAGGGTGTGACGGAGTAACCATTTCGCAGATGATTCTTGAGAACCAGGTCAAGAGGGAATCTGTTTACATCGTTGCCATAGAATGCGGAGGTGTTGAGAAGCCGGAGGCACCTTATTCGATCAATCATAAGCACGAACTTGCCGAACACTGCAAAAGGTGCGCCACGAATATCTCACCTATATACGATGCCCTAATTGCGACAGGGGATAAGAAGCCACGAAATATCGAAACAGATCCATGGAGAGACCCAAATGAGTGGCTTTCCGAATTTAAAAACTGTGTCAGGTGCATGGCGTGCATAAGGTCTTGTCCACTCTGTTACTGTTCCGAGTGTGCTATCAGCGGATCGAAGCCTTGGCTAGTATCGAAGCTACAGCTTGAGAGCGAGTTGGCGACTTTCCACTTGGTTAGAGCACTTCACATGGCTGGCAGGTGCTCAGAGTGTGGTGCCTGTGAGATGGCCTGTCCTGTCCGCATACCTTTGACGAGACTATACCACTTGGTCAATGAGAAGTTAGGAGAAGTTCCAGGCATCTGGGAGGACCGGGGCAGACTTGCAAAAGTTCTGGTCGGAGAAGATGCTGGTAGACATAGCCGCCAGGGGTGACCTGTCTTGGAGAAATTGTACCTGATAGATTTGGAGAACATGAGGAATTTAATTAACTCACTAGCTAAGGAGAAGAAGCTATTTGCTCCAGTCTCTAATGGAGGACCATCGGGGTTCTCAAATGTTCTCTCATATGATGATGCAAGGCTCGACTTGATAAACGTCTTGAAGTCTCCCAAATTCCAACTTTTGCCTCAGACGGAAGAGATGTTCTCTTACGATATGCGTTCTGGACGATTGTATGAGAAACCTTTGACAAAAAGCGATACTGTCTTCTTCGGAGTGAGACCTTGCGACGCCTCCGCTATAAATGTTTTAGATTCGGTCATAATGAGTGGTAAATTTGAGGATCCCTACTACTCATCGAAGCGGCAGAGTTCCTTGATAATTAGCGTGGCATGCGAAAGGTTTTCTCCTACATGCTTCTGCAAGGACATGGGCACAGGACCGGTTGAAGGAACAGGAGGGGACATATCTCTCCTAAGAGACTCGGACAAATTTTATGCCAAGCCTACCTCTCCGAAGGGCTTGGGTCTCATAAAACTTCACCCAAACTTGTTTCGAGAAGCATCAAGCACAGAATCGAACTCCTACTTCAGAAAGCGCTACGAAATAGAGTCGGCGATGCCCTCGAGGTTAGATGTCAAGCACTTGGCACAAAAGTTGAAGGATGCATATGAAGACCAAAGCTGGTTTAAGTTGAGCGAGTCTTGCATTGGGTGCGCATTATGTTCTTTCTTTTGCCCCACTTGCTACTGTTTCGATGTACTGGATTGTAGAATTGGAGCATCATGCAAAAGGCTCAGGGGTTGGGACTCATGTTTGTCCCGCGACTTCTCCAAGATGGCCGGAGGCTTGGATCCCAGGCCAACAAACGATATGAGGTTTAGGCATAGAATTTTTCACAAGTCTTTGTATGTTCTAGAGACTTTCGGCGTAAGTGCTTGTGTGGGTTGCGGAAGGTGTGTATCACTCTGCCCTGCCAACATAGACGTTAGGGAAGTGCTAAGCGCTTGGGAATGAACCCTTACTACCCAACCATCGGATCGATAGAGGAGATAAAGGTCGAGACGGAGGACACAAAAACATTCACCATAAGGCTTCCTGAATCGCAAAGGAATTTTTCCGCCGATCCTGGGCAGTTCATCCTTGTCGGGGCTATCGGCATTGGGGAAGCGCCGATATCTGTTTGTTCCCCTCCAAATTATGGGCTGCAGGTAAGTGTCAGGAAGATTGGAAAGGTTACATCAGCTCTTCACGAGGCAAGGATCGGCGACATCGTGCATGTGAGGGGTCCTTATGGAAGGGGTTGGCCTTTGGAAGCTGCAAGTGGCAAGGAGCTTCTTCTCGTTGGGGGAGGAATAGGTCTAGCCCCTCTTAGGGCGGTAGCTCTATCCGAAACGAAGGCTAAGAATGTTGAGGTTTTCTATGGAGCTAGGACTCCCTCACTCCTCCTCTACAGGGAAGAGTTCAAACTTTGGCAATCTAGGGGACTCAAGCTTCACCTAACTGTGGACAAACCTGAGCAAGGCTGGGATGGGAACGTTGGTGTCGTCACGAAGCTCCTAGAAAAAAGTGCTTTCGAAGCTGAAAAAGCTATAGCCTTCGTCTGCGGGCCACCGGTAATGATCAAGTTTGCTGTAAGGACGCTTTCTTCTTTGGGGCTCAGCCCTGGCAACATATTCGTCTCCCTGGAGAGCAGGATGAGATGTGGAATAGGAAAGTGTGGTCACTGCCACTTCGGTGGAAAGCTCGTTTGTACGGATGGCCCAGTTTTTTCCCTCGAGGAGGTAATGGAGTTGCCAAGAGAGTTGGCACCGTTTTGAAGGTTCTTCATTTTTGCTAAGGCTACATCACATTGGTCTTCATATCATGCTATTCTTTGGTTCATTGAGTTAAGCTCATAAATGGTTATACATATTTTTGCCATGCGAACAGACCTCCGCAGAGAGATTGAGGGCCTAGCTTTCCTTCTCTCGGTTTCCTTGCTCTGGGGCACATCATTTCCACTGGCAAAGATAATCGTCTCGTCGGTCGGTACCTCTCAGTATGTTGCATTGAGGTTTGCCCTCTCCGCCCTCCTCCTCTCGCCCTATCTTACATACAGGCTTCTGAACAAAAGGACCGAATTGACGAAATCGATCAAGCCGGGAATACTTCTTGGTTTGATCTACTTCGTCGGAATATGGCTTCAAGGCCTTGGTATGGAACGTACCTCCGCCTCAAATGCTGGCTTCATCACGAGCCTCAACATACTTATAGTCTATGCAGTAGAGCTTCTTTACTACAGGAGAAAATATGGGCACGAGTTCGCGCTTGCGGTAATTCTTTCCATAGTTGGCATGTACCTGATGGCAGGAGGCTCTTATGAATCGAGGATTGGTGATCTGTTAGTCCTTGCTGGAGCATTCTTCTGGGCTTTCCACGTTTTGGCTGCTGATAGTTTTTCTAAGAGATTCTCAATTCTGGACCTCGTTTTTGTCCAATATGCAATAACAGCTACTCTTGGCTTAGCACTCTCATCACAATCGATTCTTTCGCTTAATTGGTTAGAATTCTTAGCGATTTTACTATACCTTGCAACTGTGTGCTCGGTATTTGTTGGCTTTCTCCAGCTAGAAGGCCAAAGCCGGACAACTGCCTCAAGAGCTGCACTTGTCTATTCTCTTGAACCGGTCTTTGCTGCTGCTTTCTCATACCTTATGTTGGGCGAGAGCTTAGGATTCGTACAATTGGTTGGAGCAGCACTGATCGTGGCCTCGTTGATCGTCTCACTTTGGGGAATTGCCAAAGCTGGAAAGGATGATAAGAAAATCGAGAGGAAATAGCTTGTTGTAGACTTAAATGTCGATCGTATCAGCCAATTGTTCATAAGAAGATTTTATATCAATCTCATTAGCTCAGCTTTCTCTCCCATGAGTATTCTTGGTAGGTTCTTTCCTCATCATCAAGTTTTTGATCAACTCGTTCAGGTGCTTATTTGGATTTAAGTGAGGTCTATATTTCAGCAACTTTCAAATTTCCGTATCAAGAGAGGAGTTTGAAAAGATACCCTGTCGCATCTTCCAGAACGTTATTAGAAGGGACCGACATGAAAATTTCCTGAAAAATAAAAATGAAAACGCTGATATCTCAGTACTGTTCAAGATAGACCCAAAGGTATTTTTAATTGGTTAAAGATACTACAACTTATCTATAGATTGTCTGAACATAATTGAATTGATATTTCGAACTATGTGTATATTTGACATAAATGGTTAAGAAAAATTCTCTCGCTACTCACATATATAGAAAGATAAAAGTGTGAAATGGGGCTAAAAATTTTTCTATCTACTACAAATCTAGCAATCGTTCTGCGATACTTTCTTCTCATACCATTTATTTGAGAATTCTTTATCGGCTCTCTCTGCCCTCAAGAATCTTTCACGATCCTCTGGAAGTATAAAACTGTATCCAGCCACTAGCTTACGATTTGAACCAAAAATACGAGAGTGAAAATCTAAAATTCGATCTCTTCCTGCCTCTGCTATCGCCCTTGTAATCTCATCATCATTGAGTCCTCTTTCCCTAAGTGCAACTTTAAGATCCTGTCTAGGTAAAAACCCAATTTCCCCATCTTTAAAGATTTCAGCCAGTATGTTAAAGTATCGATGAGTCTTGGCCTTCTCCATCTCTCTCATGCTCGGGTCTATCCACTTACAGAATCCATCACTAATATCTATAATCTTGAGTGTCTCCGCTTCATCTAAAGCATAATCTATATCGATACGCTCAATCCCTCTCTTCTCAAGCCTCCTTATCATCTCTATCCAACCTATTTGCTTTACTTGACCGTTTGCAAGCTCTTCCTGTATCATCTTGATTATTTTATCAAGGCTCTTTATCACCCAATTCCTTCCAAGCCCAAATGCATCATCATCCAATCGAAGCTCACCTATCCATCAATTATTGTGTCCGATTAAGCGAATTCCTCCTGTCATAAAAAATTATTCTTTGTGACAATCGCTTAAATCCTGCTTGTCCGTTTCATCGTATCTTATAAGCTCAGATGAATTGTAGAGGACAGGTTATCTATCCAAGATGCTCTAAAGATAGTATAAGAATTAAAACATCAGGATTTGAGATTAAGGTCACCATCTACTCGGCCTTTCTTATTCTATCAAATTGAGTTAGTGGAATCGAATCGTTTCGTTTCGTGGCTCCTTTTGATCTTTCACTATTTGCATAGTCATCCTCTATTAGGTTACGCTCCCTTATCTTCCTCCAAAGCTACCTGTTTCATCAGCTCATTAAGTGGCATTGGCTTCGATCCCTTGACATCTTCGACCCCTCTGTCCGTTACCTTGATCAGTCCTCCCATGTATGTCGGTTTCTCTATGGATTTCTCAAGTGAAACAACTTTAGTAAAAGGATCTCCCTTAATCGAAGCCAGGTGCAACATCGTCTTCGTCATATATGTTAGGTGTTGTCCTCCGATAAGATCGAACTGTCTTGACCCAAGCCCGCACTCGAGGTCGTTGACGAGTAAGCCCTTTCCCAAATCCTCAAGCAAACCCTTCCTTTCCCTCTCTCCAAAGCTCTTCGATGCTGAGCTCTTTGTCCATGTCACGAGCAATACAGGAGCCTCGTATCCTGTAGCCAGCTTTAGCAGGCTGTTTATCTCGAGCGAGAGCTTTCCTTGGAGCTCCCTCGATTTCGATGCAAGCACTGCCGTTGGCGCCGATAGGAGCTGCGCGTGGTAGAAGGACACGAGCGAATCCACCACGATCAGCCCGAGTTCCCAATCGTTTTCCTTCAGGTCCGTTGGAATCACTTCCATTATCATCTTGTGCTGCTCACCGAACATCGTGGCCGAATATCTCTTCAACCTCTCAGGCAACAAATGCAACGGGATCTTCCTTGTTTCAGCAGCTTTTTGCACCCTGGAATCGGACCAGCCTGACTCGGTGTCAATTACGACGACCTTCGAATCGTTATCTTTCTCCTGCTCTATGGCTGAGAAAGCGATCGTCATAGCCAAGCTTGTCTTGGCTGTGCTCGGGTCTCCATATATCGTGTTGACGGCATTTGCCAGTAAACCTCCTCCACAGAGGTCGTCTATTACCTTTACAGATGTCGATAGATGCTTCAACTTCATTTTTCACCTCCTTTCATTTTTTCATATTCCTTCAGCGCTCTGACTCCTTTATCGGTCAATGCCAAGACGGAAAGCCTTGAACCGTTCATTTCGGAGTTTGTTATCTTGAGATACTGAAGCCTTAGAAGTTTGTTGACCAGCCTCTTGAATTCTGGCTCTGTTTCTTCATACTCCTGAAACGGAAACCCACCAGAAGCTCGAACCTTGTCTAGGATATTGTATACCGATTCGGCATTTTCTGCGAAATCATCTGCGATTTTGCACTTTGCTTGAAGCTTTTGGCTGCTTGGTCGTATTCCCAGCTGAGAGTTTCTTGTGGCAATATCATCTTTATCGACTTTTTCGAGTATCCACCTGGGCCTCAGGAATCTGCAAAGCTCCGGCCTTTTGTTCCTGGGCCTCAGGACGTAGGCGAAGGATGTGCCGATTGATATAAAGGCGTCAGCATCTACCTTCCTCCCCATCAGATTGGAAGCAGCCATTGCTGCATACGGATTCGAAGCCCTAAAGTGGACAAAAGTGCCGAAGCTTGAAAGAACCCTTTTTTCGATCCAAAGTGGCGATTTTGAACAAAGGCAGACATAGATTCCTGACTGCCTCAGCATTTGGAAAACATGAAGGTAGAAAAAGGCTGACCTTGAATCAAGCCTCTGGATGCTCAAGTCAGGCCAGAAGATCTCTGCAGCATCAATGATGAGCAGTATTCTCTTCTTAACCTGCCTAGCATAATCAAGCAGTTTCGCAATCACCAAGCAGTAAGCCAGGATCTTGAAATTCCGGCTCTGAATGCTTGAGAGTTCGAGCACCGATATTCCACTTAGAGCATCCTCCATTTCGATTGTCTGTTTTCCCTTGAAGGGCGCAGCGGATTTTCCGGTCAGCAGAGGCTGAAGTACACCATAGGCTGTCAATTGCGAATTTATCTCGCTCTGGGCTTCGAACAGACCTGCAAGATCCATCAGTGTCAATTCTCCATCTGTTCTCCCAAGCGTATCGAGCATCACACCTTTCAGATCAGAGATCGTTTGCAAGTTTGTCCCGAACGAATAAGAGAGCGCTTCACAAAGGAGGTCAATGTAGGCTTCCACATCTTGGCTTTCGGGTTTCAGAGGATTTAGGATGTGGTCGCTCAGCAGGTACAGCCTGCTTTTGGAGTCAGCATTCAAAAGTGGCCAGAATCTTCCGAAAGGGTCGATGACCAGTACTTTGAATCCCATGAGACTGGCTTCCTCGGCCAGCACCATAGCTCCAAAATCATAGCCCGATCCAAAGATCCCTATCCCTTCAGCTAATTCCGCCCTTGTCACCTTAACTTTTCCTACCTCCTTGCCGCTCGAGGGGTCTATCAAGTAGCCCAACTCAGCACACTCATGCACTTGCTCAATCAATCCCTTCTTCACCTCCATCAGCCCCAAGAGGCTTGATTTTGATAAAGTCGAAGCTGCTCTGGATGAAGACAAGCCCTTCCCCTCTTTGAAGCGAATCAATAGCAGCTTCAACTTGGATCCCTTCAGGTTCATCTCCTCCGACACCAACAAGCTTGCGAAATGCCAAAATATCCTGTTGGCAAGACATCCTGAATCCCACGATCGTTGAGAAGCAAGGTCCAGTAGAAACTACCTCCGTGCAATTCCTAGATGTCATAACGAGTGAAAGTCCATATTCAGTCGCATAGCTCAAGATCTTTGGCATTTCAGATGCGTTGAGAAGTTCGTATGCATCTTCTATCACCATGACAACCCTCCTTGATTGTTTTGATATCGCAAGTGAGGCAACCCAAGCTAGGAAAAGTTCAGTGAGAAGTATTGTGGCCTTCTTGCTCCGATTAACTGGAATCTGAACTCTCATGATGCCCTGCACTTTAGGTGGTATGGAAAGTTCTCGAATCGCTTCATCGATCTCGGTCTCTTCAACTAGTTTCGAGATCGCAAATCTCAGGCTTGATGACTCCTCGTCAACCTTTCCAGCAATCTCCATAAGGTATCTTTCTAACGAAGGTTCTTTCATTTCGACAATCTTGGATAGCATTTCTTGTGGATCGCCTGTGTCAAAGACCGAAGCCAGCGTTGGGGAGAAAACAAGCAGGCTTCCAGAATGGGTTAGGACATCAACGCCCACTGGAGGTTTGAGCGGATTGAGGTAAGATTTTTCTACAAAAGATTCCTTGAAGCTGTACTCTCCATAAAGGTCGATGACAAGTACAGTCGCACCCATCTCTTCTAATGCTTTGACCAAGTTTTTGGCAAACCTAGTTTTACCGGATGATTTGCCACCTACGAGAAGTATGTGCCCACCATGGAATGGTATCGAGAAGGGCTTTTTTCCACCATCATTCATCTCAACATATTTCTTGAGTATTATCCTCTCCGCTGCTGGTGCCAGCTCAAATGAAAGGTCCAGCGGTATTACATTGCGCATGTATGTTTCACCAACAGGGATAAGAAAGTTGCTTTCTTCAGCTCTTGTCATAATCTTGCACGCCTTCTCAGCCTTGACGTAGTTCAGGAAAGGAAGCTTTCTTATCAAATCGGTCTCAAATCTAGAAAAAGCTCTCGCATCGTTCGAAGAAGCCAGAAGGATGTGGCGGGCCATTACACCTTTCCTAGTCCTAACCCAAGCAAATTGTATAGAAACTTCGGTCCCCCTCCTTCCAAGACCGCTGACAGCTTTCAGGGTTTCTTCTATGCTCCTCGTCGAGTCAAGCAAATATCCGTTTTTCATGCACTTGGAGAGGTGCCTTCTCATATCTGGAACCTGCATCCTGCTCGATCTTAATTCCTTTAAGCCAAAAACTTGGGCCATCTTTCTAATGTGCCCTTTTAAGGCCCCAGAAAGCGATTGCAGAAGGTTCAACTTGAAACCAACCCACGATGTAGCTTCCTCACCAAGGTGTATGTTGTAAGACACTACGACTCCTTCTCCGGGCGGAGTGCAGATACTAACTGGTATCTCGGAGATGGGGTTCGATGGAGACAGTCGAACATAGATCGAGGAAGGCTTAACAAGCTTCTCAGGCAAAATTGTTGGACCATAAAACAGGCTGTTCTTGAGCAAATAGACCGATGCTCCCAAAAGTCCGATAAGACTGTAAAACTTCACCTGTCCTGCAAGTAGCGCTGCCACTCCTGCTACATAGAATGCAGCAGAAGCCTTGAGCGCAGATGAAATTATTGAGAACCCTTTCTCTCCAATCTTTCCTTTAATACGCCATGTAGTTAAGTAAACTATGGCCATTATCTCAAGAGGGGTCGATATGGCCCCCACCTCTCCGCGGAGTTTTGTGGCATCTCCAGGCACTTGAAGAAGGCGCCAAAGCAGCAAGATTCCTGCGGTCCCAGCACAAATGAGGAAGAGGAATTTTGCGAGACTCTTGATGAATCCTGTCATCGCATTTTCTCAATAAAGCCAGTTGCATGTTTAGGAAAAGCTTGATGCAAAAGAAAACTTATTTCTCCAGAAGGAATTTTTTCCTTTCCAATAGAAGTCTTTTGCCATTTTTTCGCCCAAAGCTTTTCTGATAATGGCTGTCCATCGAGATGAAGCAAGGAGGTTGAGGATGGAATCTTGCCCAAAGGTATTTTGAGCCCCTTGCATTTCAGGCAAAGCTGCGTGTATTGTATCGAACTATTTTTCAAGCTTAAGGATAGTAAATTGATAAGCTCTTTGGAAAGCCTTAGCCTTGAATTGACCCATTGGTAAAAGCTATCTTGGCCACAAAGTAGTATGTTGGGCAGTGCGAAATAATGATAGATGACAAGATACTCAAGAGTTTAGATACAAGGAAAGCTGTTGAGCTGACTAAAAGGCTTGTTAGGGCTCAGAGTATGAACCCTCCTGGAAATGAGATGCTGGCATCAGAAGTTGTTACCGATTTCCTCGATGAAGCTGGTATTAAATATGTGGAGCAAAAAGTTACAGACAGCAGGCAAAATGTCGTTGCCACGTTAAAGGGAAGGACGAGCTCTACCTCTCTTCTGTTCACGGGGCATTTGGATGTTGTACCTCCTGGCGATGAGAGGCTCTGGTCAAAAGATCCTTTCTGCGGGGATGAGGCGGATGGATTGATATATGGGAGGGGGTCGACAGATGCGAAAGGTTCTCTAGGCGCAATGCTTTGTGCATTTGAGGCAATCGTGGAATCAGGTATCGAACTTTCAGGGGGTCTTATTTTTGCAGCCGTAATAGGAGAAGAGACCGATAATCTCGGCATAAAGCACCTTTTAGGAAAATCGAACATAAGACCAAGTATGGCCCTGGTAGGGGAACCAACTCAGCTGAGGGTTGCGAACTCCCACAAAGGCATCGCAAGATTCAATATTCATATCAGGGGAAAATCGGCCCACGCAAGCTTGCCATCTAGGGGTGCAAATGCCATATCTGGAATGGCAAAGGTAGTTCTTGGTCTTGATGATTTAGCTTCAAGGCTTCGAGGCGAAGCCCTAGTTGGTCATCCCACTATCGTTGTCACGACCATAAAGGGGGGCATAAAGGACAATGTAGTTCCTCCAAACTGCTCCATCACGGTTGATAGGCGTCTCGTCGTTGGCGAGAGCATTGGAAAGGCTGAATCGGAGGTAAAGAATATCATCACAGAAGTTCTGAAAGGAAGTTCGATGAAGGGGGAGGTGGAACTTTATCTCTCAGCTCCTCCAACAATGACTTCAGCTGATGAACTCATCGTCCTGTCCGCCAGAAAAGCTTTGGAAAAGGTATTGGGTGTAGACCCAGGTCTCTGTAACTTCGAGGCCTACTGTGATATGGGCCCTCTCGTCGAACTTGCTGGGACAAAAACCATAATATTGGGGCCAGGAAGCCTTGAAGGCTCTCATATAGAGAACGAGGTTGTTTCGGTAAGGGAAGTCGAGAGCGCTGCAAAGGTTTATGCGCTCACGGCGATTAATGCTTTATCTGACTAACTCAAAAATGATCAAATGGCTATTGATGACTGTTCGGAGAAGATATCCCCTGCCAGCTTCTCAGCTTCACTTCTCAAGCGTTTCATCTTCAATGAACACCCTTCGATCTTGCTATCAATATTGGTCCTTTCTATATCCAGAGCACTAAGCCTTTGCTCCAACTGCCTTAGCCTTTCCTCCATTTCTTTACATTTTTCAGAAAATACTGCAACCTCTGGAGATGCCAACATTTCTTCCCTAGATTTTAGAAGGAGACCAAGTCTTTCCTTGAGAGCCGGCACCTTCGCCCTCATTTCAGATATGGCTTGGAGCGCCCTCTTGGATCTGCTTTGCTTTATCTGCAAGTATCCCTTCTCAATATAGCTGCGTAAAATCTCACCAGCTTTCCCTAGATCTTCAAACCGAACTCCTAAAATTTCCAATGGTTTTTCAATGCACTTCGCTAGTGCCTCCACTTGTGGTGCTTGGATAGCTTCATCTTTCATGACTTTTTTGAGTTTCTCTATTGGTTTAGCCATCGGTGCAAACAGCATCTCTAATTCCTGCGTAGTCATCAAAATCTCTGTGTTGACTTTTTTCAGCTTTAGAGCCAGTTCACTGCCTTCCATTTCCGCCATCTCATGCCTTACTTGTGCTTCTTCATCTTTCAATTGCATCACCTCTAAAGCTATAGAGTTTTTAAAAGCCTCAAGCCGCTTCATATCTTCGATTTGGCTTTTGATCCTTTCAACTATCTGCTTGGCTTCTTCGGCTTGTCTTAACGCTTTCTTTGGTATATTTTGCAGTTGGGTAGCCACCTTTGCCAGCTCTCTCATATTCAGTTCCAATTCCGCTATATCCAATTTCCTGCTGCGGTCGAATTTTGGTATCAGTCTTGCACCAATTCTTGCCACCTCAACCTGAAAATAGTTCAGATCGGTAAAGAGTTCTTCCATCGCCGAAGTCTCAGGTTCTGAAGGAAACTTTATACTATTCAATAGCTCCAAAACCTTTGCTTTAAAGCTGGATTCAGCTTTCGATTCTTCATAAAATCCTCTATCCGGAAACCTTTCGATTACATTCCTGACCGAGAGGATGGTCGCTTGAGATTTGCGCAAAATCTTTTCTGCGATCTTTCTATCTTCCTCCGCCCTTTTCTCTGCCAGTTCCAGAAGGTCCTGAAGGCTTACCACTCGCATCTTGTAGCACGATGGCCCTAAACCAACTGATAACAGTTTTTCATGTCCAAAAAGTGACCGCTTATTGTTGGAAGAAGCCTCCTCGACAAGCGTTTTCTCCCATATTTTCGATTATTCAATGTAGACATGAAATGCATCTGGCCCTCCCCTCTTGGTAACTGATGAAATTTGTTAAACCTGCCAACAGCAAGTATACAATCGATCCCATTCTCTTTTAAAGTCTACTATGGCCTGAAGGCTTTCCTCTACGCTCCTTCATGGCAACCAAGCTTGTCTCTATCCAACTCATGAACCTTTGGGCCTCTCCGTTAATATCTGTCGGTTAATTTCATATGTCTTGGCTACTCCATCAAAACATATATTCCACGGAGTGCAAACCTTGATGGGGTGCTAAGGTTCGAGCGAAGATTCCGATGAGCTACTTGCTGCGATAGAGTCTGCTGCAAATCCTACGAGACACAAGATCCTCGAAATTTTAATCGACTCTCCAGGCTTGGGCGCAAAGGCGCTAGCGGACAAGTTGGGCGTTACGAGGCAGCACATCGCCTATCACATCGGTGAGCTCCAAAAGTTTAAGCTCATAAAGGACATGCGGGCTGGAACCATAGTCATCTACCATGTAACTGACTTAGGAAGAACGGTCCTCCAGCGCATCCACTCGACATCTGCGCCTCAGGCAGAGGAGAGGACCCAGGATAGCGCAACCGCATCGATCCCACCCCCGGCTGCCAGAGCATCCAGCCATAAGCGTATCACGCTGGGCATCTTAGAGTATTCGCTTCCTCTGGCAGGCCTCGGCCTGTTAACCTACTCGATCATCATGGCTTTCATAGATCGGAAGCCAAGTTACGTCATCGGAGGTTTGATCATATTCGCCATCTTCATGGCCGTGCGATCGATCGCCATAAAAGGGTCTCATCTCTATGGAAGGCGGTAACGAATTTCCAGAAAAACTTAACTGGTAACAGAAGCTGACGAAGAGTGATGATGATGGCGCCAATCAGGTTGATGTTGTCCCTCTCTGTTGTTTTTATTCTCAGTTTGGCAGCCTCTTTTGCGCTGCTATTCGTCCTATCGGGCAAGAATTCACTGAGCCTTGGAGATGAAAACGTGATCGATCTCACAAGCTCTTTCAATGTCAGGTTGTGGGGCATGCTCCTCGGCCTTTGTGCAGGTGGCTTCTCAATCGGGCAGTCTTTGGCGCCAGAAAACCAAGCCATAAGGTACTTATTCTCTTCATATGGTGGAGACTGGTTTTTACTTGTAACGGCTGCCTTGGTGCTGGTGGGCTTGTTCGGTGGTCTTTTATCGAAACATGCATGGCGTGGCGCTCTTGCTTCAGGAATTGCGCTCCTCATCCTCACTTTCCTTGGGGTCCTGCTAACTGCGACAGAGTTGCCGAACATTGCCAGAGGACTAGATCTCCCCTCTGGGAACTTCTCGCAGTTTCTATCAGCAGTTGAGATATCTCAGGTTATTGGTGGATGTTTTTCCGCTCTTGTTGCAGGTCTGATGGGCGCGCTGGGAGGGCGTGCACTTCAGTACAGGGAAAAGATTCCGATAGATGCTGTCAAAGCACCCACTATCACTTTCGTAAAGCCTGAAGCAGAAACGAACGCTGTGCCAACTTCGGAGCCTACAAGCGAAATCGAGCAAGGTGCAAGCGTGCTACAACCGGCCAGGACCGAGCCTGACATCTTAGAAGCTTCTGGCCCCTCTGAGGTATTGGAGCGATCTGAAAGAGGACCTTTATCCAAATCCCCACCTTGCCCCCATTGCGGCACACCATTGGTTTGGGTTCCTGAAGTTAAGAGATACTACTGCAAGGTATGCGCAATCTATCCATAGATCTTCTGATAGATTGTTATTTAAGAACTTGCGCAGATGCAAAGTCGAAATCTTCTAAATTTCTTAAATTGGGGTTGCTGCTATGACCATAACATCGCTCACGTTCGTTCCTGTAGGTCCAGTGTAAATTAGAGATTGGACAGGCTTCAGGGCATTGTAACTGTCGTTCCTGCCCAGCGCCTCCCTTGGATCGATTCCTGCATCCAAAATCCTGCCAGCTGTCTCTCCATCCACAACAGCTCCAGCAACTTCTGTTATGCCATCGATGCCGTCCGTTCCGATCGAAGCTAAGGTCACGCCTTGAACTCCTTCCAATTTTATAGAGGCTGAGAGCGCTAGCTCTTGATTCCTGCCTCCCTTACCATTTCCTCTTACTGTTACGGTTGTTTCGCCTGCGGCCAATGCGACGATGGGCTTCCTCCTAACTTTCTTTGCCAACTCAATTCCTATCGATGCCAGAACGGTTCCCACTTCCCTTGCTTCACCTTCCAGAGCGCTCCCCAATTCAAGAGCTGTCCAGCCCTTTTCCTTACACATTCTTGCCATGGACTTAAGCGATATGCTTCCGCCAGCGACTATCTTCGTCATGGTGTTTCTAAAGATTTTGTCAGCAGGTTTAGGTGTCTCTGGAACCTCATGCCTTGCTCCCTTCTCAATGCGTTCTACAACTGTACTTGGTAGTTTTCCAATGAGGCCTCTTAACCTTAGAACCTTCAACGCTTCTTCGAATGTAGATGGGTCTGGACACATAGGGCCTGATGCTATTATCTCCTCCCGATCGCCCGGTACATCCGAGATCAGGAGATTTACGATTTTCGCAGGATAAGCAGCTCTTGCGAGCATGCCTCCCTTTACGGCCGACAAATGCTTTCTGACTGTGTTGAACTCCTTTATGGTCGCCCCAGCCATGAGAAGCGCTTTCGTGGTAGCGATCTTGTCCTCGAGCGTAATGCCCTCACAGGGTAGGCACATCAACGATGACCCGCCTCCAGAGATAAGCGATATGACTAGATCGCTCCTTCCAAGCCCGCTTACGGCTCTGACAACTTCCCCGGCCCCCTTGACGCTTTCCTGGCTAGGTTGCGGGTGATCGCCTTCGAGCAGCCTGATCTTTCTTAGTTTGTATTTACTGCTTGTTCCGCGTGGAACTATGATAAGGCCTTCCGAGACCATGTTGCCAAGAATCGACTCAACCGCCTCTGCCATCCTGCCAGATGCCTTCCCAGCGCCTACGACTATGACGCGACCTCCCACACTTATCCTCTTGTCGCCAACCTTTACAGAACTGTCCGCTCTCCTTAGAACCCTAGAAACAGCCTTGAACGGATCGGCAGACCTGACAGCAACATCAAGGAGATCAAGCGCCAAACTCCTGGAGAGCCTGTTTCTCTTGGAGCACCCCGCCATGATCTCGAAACGGTTCTTGATGATCGAAGTTCCCAATCGAATTCCGGTTTCATTTTCATTCATTAGTATATAAGGCATGGCAAGGCTTATTTGAGCTGCCATTCTCGGCTGGTAATGGAAATAAGGGAGAATGGCAACAGATCGAGGAGGCGAGAAAAAGTGAAGATAGGTATTTTGACTGTACTGTACAACGAGAAACCTCTCGAAGATGTTCTGAAATACGTTTCTGGCTTAGGATACGAGGCAGTTGAGCTGGCAGCTTGGAAGGGTAGTCAGCACTTAAACATAGACGAGGTCCTGAAGGGTGGGGCCTCATCATTGAAGAGACTTGTCTCGAAATATAAAATGAGCATCTCTGCTCTGAGCAACCATCTCGAAGGGCAGCTTGTACTTGGTCCACATGATGCTTCAACCGACGAATGGTACAAGGGAACACCAGAAGAGAAGGTCAAGTACGGAATGGAGAGGATGAAGAAGACCGCCGAAGCGGCTGCAGCCCTGGATGTACCCGTTGTTTGTGGATTCACCGGTGCGTCGAATTGGGGGCAATGGTACATCTTTCCACCCGCATACGAGAAGATGTTCGAAGATGGCTTCGAAATCTTTGCACAAAGGTGGGGAGAGATCTTGGATGCATTTTCTGCACATGGAATTAAATTCGCGCACGAAGTTCATCCCCAGGAGCAGGCTTACAACATAGAGACAGCAGAGCAGGCTATAAAGGCCATAAACAGGAAGGAGTTCGGATTCAACTTCGATCCCTCGCACTTAGTATGGCAACAGATAGACCCAGTTGTCTTCATAAAGAAGTTTGGAGAAAGGATATATCACGCACACGCAAAAGACGCAGAACTTGTAAAGGAGAACCTTCCAACTTCAGGGGCGATTCCCACAGGAGCTTGGCGCAGGCCAACCAGAGGATTCAGGTTCAGGGTTGTCGGGTGGGGAGACGTTCCTTGGAAGAGGGTGATGACAGCTCTGCTAGAGGTGGGATACGATTACGTCCTCAGCTACGAACATGAAGATCCGGTCATGAGCAGAGAAGATGGTTGCGAGAAGTGCATAGCATATCTGAAGCCGCTCATAATTAAGGCGCCTCTTGAGAAGGTATGGTGGTAGGCATGTCCAAGAAAGGGCAGGAAAAGAAAGTCGGATTCGTTACGATGGGAGAGGTTCAAGCGCCAACTAAAGAGGCTCCGCCTATAGGGGTTGGGATGATAGGCTATGCATTCATGGGCAAGGCGCATACGAACGCTTACATAGACATGCCGATCTTCTTCTATCCGCCCCCTGCAAGACCAAAATTGGTTGCTATAGCAGGACGAACCAAGGAGAAGGTCGCTGAAGCTGCAAGGAGGTACGGATACCAGAAATACTATACCGATTGGAAGGAACTCGTAAAGGACAAAGACGTACAACTTGTGGACATAGGGACGCCGAACAATGAGCACCATGATCAAGCAATAGCTGCAGTCGAGCAAGGAAAACATGTGCTCTGCGAGAAACCATTGGCCAGAACTGCGAAGGAAGCGAAAGAAATGCTGGATGCTGCCAAGAAGGCGGGAGTGACACACATGGTGGCATTCAACTATAGGTTTGTGCCAGCAATATTGCAGGCAAGAAAACTGATCCAGCAGGGTACTATTGGGAAGTTGCTGCAATTTAGGGCGGTTTACCTCCAAGAATGGATAATGGACCAAAGCTTTCCGCTTGTATGGAGGTTGCGTAAGGACGTTGCTGGATCTGGGGCTCTTGGAGACCTAGGGGCTCACGTGATAGATCTCGCAAGGTTCCTCATGGGCGAAATAACAGATGTCGCTGGTCTGACGAAGACTTTCATAGAAGAGAGGCCTCTTCCCGAGGATCCGAACAAAATGGGGAAGGTCGATGTCGACGATGCTTTCATAGCATTGTTGAAGTTCCAGAACGGAGCGATAGGAAGCGTAGAGGCATCGAGGTTCTGTGCAGGACGTAAGAACTTCGAAAGGCTAGAGATACATGGCACTGAGGGATCGATAAACTTCAATCTTGAGCGCATGAACGAGCTGGAACTTTATGAGAGGAAGGACCCTCCAGACGCGATGGGGTTCAGGAACATTAGCATAACAGAGTCTGTGCACCCATACTGGGACAGATGGTGGCCCCACGGTCATCAGATCGGCTGGGAACATACTTTCATCCATGAGATATATCATCTCGTCGATTGCATCGTTAACAAGAAGGATGTCAGCCCGCTCGGAGCCTCATTCTACGATGGTTGG
>Ga0078972_1004429_pt1 | contig 38518 bp, 40 predicted proteins | sample YelNatPaOPGAMG01_FD_67568 | JGI IMG/M metagenome (GOLD analysis project Ga0078972, IMG submission 67568) | Hot spring thermophilic microbial communities from Obsidian Pool, Yellowstone National Park, USA - OP-RAMG-01 (SPADES assembly) (version 2) | ecosystem: Environmental > Aquatic > Thermal...
TCTCTGCGCCAGAATCTCAAGCGGTATCTCGCTTTGCACGCCATCCGCGATGACAAAGCGCTCATGCGCCAGCTGGCGGAGGAAAATAAGAAAACGCTGGAGAGCAAGGTTAAGGATTTAGAGGGCGGCATACCTTTTGGCCTGCTCTCCGCGTATCGGCATCTGGCAAAGCTTGGCGAAGGCGACATAGAGTGGCTCGATTTGGGGTTACCCACCATTGGCGAGAGAGGGTCGCTGGCCAAGCGGGCGCGCGAGTGCCTCAAAAGCCAGGAACTCTTGTCTGAGCGCATCTCGCCGCCCAACCTTCTCAAGAAGGCGCTCCGTGAGGACGAGCGTGAAAAGCCGGTGGCTGAGATTGCTGAAGCGTTTTTGCGCTATCCGCAGTTCCCGATGGTTGAAAATCTGGCTGTGATAGAGCAGGCCATCAGGCAGGGAGTCCGAGAAGGCGTCTTCGCAGTAAGGATAGGCGAACAGGTCTACTTCAAAAAGGAGATGCCCCTTACCTCGCTTTTTGAGGCCGACGCAGTGCTGGTGCGAGTGAAGTCTCCCGACCCCATCGCAGTGAGGATAGGCGAACAGGTCTACTTCAAAGAGGAGATGCCCCCCACCTCGCTTTTTGAGGCCGACGCAGTGCTGGTGCGAAAGGAACCTACGGACGGGAAGTCTCCTACACAGGTATCTTATCGGTTGCATGCCAAGATTCCCTATGACAAGCTCTCGGAGCTTATCAGAGGTGTGATCATGCCCTTGCGTAATGATGGGGCAGAGGTGGAGGTGGAAGTAATTGTGACAGCAAGTTCAGAATCCGGGGGCATCAAGAAGGAAACGCTGGAGCACAAGGTTAAAGAGACGCTTAAGCAAATCGGCGCGGAGGTTTTAGAGGAGAATGGGGAACAATTGCGGGGCCAGAAACATTAATCTGGAGGGCGCTCCTTTGTTCTCCGATCCAAAGCCACATCTCACAACCTGGGCTTTCTGACCCGAACGGCAAGGGGTGGAGTCTAAGCTAAGGTGATCCGTTTGATCAGCTCCAAAAGGCATTTTCCAACTGACCGAAAATGACCCCTTTTTCACTAATTTCCGTTATGGGGTGAGAACTCGGAAAAGCCTGTAAAATCAAGTGGGCGGAACAGGATTTGAACCTGTGCCCTCCTGCTTGTAAGGCAGGCGCTCTCACCGGGCTGAGCTATCCGCCCAGCTTCACTTACGCAAGGACAAGGCCAGCTTGGACTTTTTCCTGGCCACGGTATTGGGATGGTATATCCCACGCTTCGCCGCCTTATCCAGAGCCGAGTATATCTTTCTCAGAAGCTCCTCTTTCTTGGCTACATCGGTCTCGGCCTTGAACTCCTTTATCCTATTCTTTATATATGTTTTCACGGCCCTGTGAGCGAGGCGTCGCTTCGCGGACTGTCTAACCCTCTTTTCGGCCGAAAGATTCCTTCGCGGCATAAAACTCTCCTTCTGTGGCAGATTATCCAGCGCGAGCCCAGCCCGGATCAAGCACCACAGGCCCCATAAATGGAATTCAAAGCCGCAGGAGGTTTATAATTTCAATATGAGAAGAGTATTGTTTTTTCTATTATCCACGGGCGTCGCGCTTGCAGGCGAGCTCGGGCCTGAGGGAATAAAGGCCATGCAAAAGGACATCAAGATACAGCGAGAATTCGCTCCCATTAACTATTGCCTCAATCCTTTGAATTACGGCTGGAAAGTCCGGGGCGTGAAAGCGGATTCGCCGCTGGTGGTGAGGGTTCTGGTCCTCAGGGTTGAGTTTCAAAAGGAGGTTCCGGACGACCCGGAGACAACCGGGGACGGAAAGTTCATCATGGTTCCGCAGGGAACAGAGGGCGATCTGGACTACGATCCTCCGCACGACAAGGTTTATTTTGAGCGCATGATGGAGATGGCGCAGAAGTATTTTGCGGAAGAGACAATGGGCGGGGTGAGGGTTGAGTATGTGGTGAAGCCGGACGCCGAGGACTCCGCTTATCAGCTTCCGCACAAAATGCGCTACTACGGGGATTGGGACTTCTGGGCTCAGGGAATAGTTCTCCTCATCAAGGATGCCGTAGAGGCGGCTGACCTTGACCCTTCGGTTGACTTCAACGACCTGGACGGGAACGGGACGCCCGACTACATGGAAGGGGTCCTTCCGGTGATTATGATTTTCCACGCCGGCTCGCCATACCAGACCGATGTCGCTTATGACACCCCCCTGGACATCCCAGCGCTCACTGCCTTCGCGGGGGCTTTTTACTATTACTTCGGTGCGCCGTATCTCCTCGCAAACGGCGGGACTGACACGATATGGGCCTGCACAGTGATGCCGGAGCAGATGACCCAGGACGGCTGGAGGATTCGCCTCCAGGCAACCCTCGTCCACGAGATGACCCACCTCATATGGCAGATACCCGACCTCTACGACATATCCTACAAGGGCATAGGGGTTGGGGGGTGGGACATCCAGGGTTCAGCGCCATACCTTGAGGACAGAGCTAGAGGCATTCCACCGGGGCTTTACCCGGTTCTCCACTCGGGCTGGAGCAGGCTTGAGTGGATGGACTGGTATTTCAAGAACTATGTCTTTGGCAGGGGGTTCCTCGGCGACAGCGTTTGGCGCGAGATAACCCCGAAACCTGAGGACACAGCGCTTACGGTCTGGCCAGCGTGCGCGCTCACAGGCTCTCTTGATACGGTGGGCCGAGAGGGCATTCCCAGGTTCGTGAAGGTAAAGATAAACGAAAAAGAGCATTACTTGGTTGAGAACCGATTGCGAGACCTGAACGGGGACGGGACCGTTCTCCCTGTCTGGAAGGACGGGGTTGTCATAGGGCCCATGTATGGGGAGTGGGATTTCCTATTGCCCGGCGAGGGATTGCTTATTTGGCATGTTGACGAGGCCATAATAGAATCAACTGACTACTACGAGATGAACGCCGTGAGGCCGATGGGGCTTGACCTTGAGGAGGCGGATCACATTCAGGACCTTGAATACTGGGGGACTTATCCATACGACTGGTTCGGTTCCCCCCGTGACCCCTATTACAAGGGAAACAACACCGAGCTCGGCCCCTACACAACGCCTGACACGAGGGCTAACCGCGGAGGACACACAGGAATATTCATTCACGATGTATCGGGTCCGGGAAGGCCCATGAGTTTCTCCGTGAGGAACGACCTAGTTGCGTGGAGAACCAGCGCGGGCGAGCCCGAGGAGAGGACCCCTATGACCGTTCTGGCTGACCTGGACCGCGATGGCAGAAAGGAGGTCCTGGTGGCGAGAACGGGGAAGGTGGACACGGTCGGAAGGTGGGCGAAGTTCACAGCCAGCATATATGCCTTTAGGGGGGACGGAACACATTATTTCAACAATGCGAACGGCTTTTTCGCCTCCGTGAAGGACTCGCTTGACACGCTTTACTACTATCAGGACGACAGGTTGATCCAGTCCTCTCCAGCGGTGGGGGACCTTGACGGCGACGGGATTGCGGAGGTCATATTCGGGACCGCCTCAGGCAAGCTTTACGCCTTTTCGGCGAAGGACAACATCACCCCAGGAAGGGCTGACTCCTTTCCAGGCTTCCCAATAGCCCTTGGAACCCAGATGAGGACAAGCCCTTCTGCGGCTGATGTTGATCGGGACGGGAGGGATGAGGTCCTTTTCGGCCACGACGGAAACTGGTTCGCTTGCCTTAAAGCTGGGACAACCCCCGGCGCGATTGACACCCTGTTCTGGCTGAGGCCCGGCGGAGCGGTGAGGACTGCTCCTGGCCTCGTGGGCGATACCATAGCCCTCGTTTGCGGGGATAACATGCTTCACCTTATTGATTCCGCGGGCAGGGAACTGCCCGGCTTTCCAGCCGGGGAGGCCTCTCCGTTTCCGAACTACGGGTGGCCGGGAATAGGGGACCTTGACGGCGACGGCGAGCCGGAGATGGTCTACTTCTCCAACCAGGGAAGCGGCAAGGGCTACATTACCTGCTTTGATATGAGGGGCAGGAAAAGGTGGGAGCGCGAGTCCGACAAACCGGTCATGACGCCGATTGCCCTCGGAGACCTTGACGCCGACGGAAGGCTTGAGGCCGCTTGGGTATCAGGAGCCAGGCTCTGGTGCGTGAACTCCGAGGGCGCGCTGGTCTCAGGTTATCCCGTTGAACTGCCGCGCATAGATCGCGATTCTCTTAGGGGTTATTCGGCTCCGGTCTTCGGGGAGGGCAAGCTCCTGATAGCCATATCCCGGAAGGGTTTGTTCGCCTATGACGCGCTGGGCAAGGTTGTTCCCGGATTTCCCCTTGAGCTTGAGGGCAACGCCCCGCAGGCGCCAGCGCTCGGGGATTTGACGGGGGACAGGAGGCTTGAGCTCGTGGTTGCTGATTCAATAGGCAATCTGGTGGCGTGGCGAGTGCCCGATACGGTATCGGTATGGCCCCAGCTTGGCCACGACGAGCGCCACACCTCCTACCTGCCGCAAAGTCCCCACAGCACGAGGGCGTCAGGCCGAAAGGCGCTTGACAGGGTCTACTTCTACCCTAACCCTGCGCACAAAAAAACCTGGCTAAGGTTCTATGTCCCTGAGGCCGGGGAACTGCTCTGCGAGATATTTACTTTCTCCGGAGAGCGCGTGCTTTCGCAAAGGTGGCAGGTTTCAGGAGGGGTCATGGAGGAGAGGGAGATAGATATCTCTGGCCTCGGGCCGGATGTCTACATGGCCAGGGTGGTCTTCGGAAAGGAAACCAGGATAATTAAGTTCGCCGTGGATAGGACGCCTGGGCCGTAGTCAAGAGGGCTACCTTTACCTTCCGAGCATCCTTTCAGCCTTCTCAACACCCCTCTTGGCATCCTCGTGATTGGGGTCAAGCTTCAGGACCTCCCTCCAGTAAAAGAGGGCTGTTCTGTAGTCCTCGTTGGCGTAAGATTCTACCCCCTTAAGGTATAGGTCCCGCACCCTTCCGGAACTGCCCCTCGCCTTCTCAGCGAGCGCGTAGTAGTCCTTTAGCGCTGATTGGAAGCGCAGGGAACAGGTCTTCCTATAGATGCTGAGGATGGGCCTGAGTGGCCTGGTCCCCGGAGATTCCTTCAGAACCTTTTGAATCAACGCGGCCGCCTCATCCGGCCTCATGGCAACCGGCCCAGAAAAGACGATTTCCGAAAGAAAATCCCCCGCGCCATCGCTCAATTTCGCATCCGGAAGATTCCCATCCAGCCAATCAGCGAGCGCGGCCGAGTATGCCCACACGAGACAAGTCTTCCTCGCTCTCTCAGCGGCCTCGTCCTCTTGGAAAGCGGATAAAAGGGCCTCGGCCCCCGGAGGAAGGTTGGCCCTGAGCGCCTTAGGCCCTGACCAGGCGCTGAGCTCGTGTTCGGCCATGGCGAGCTCAACCAGAGCGTCCTTGCCGAATATCCTTTCCCTATCCCCCGGGAACCTAATGTGGCCGAGAACCTTCTCCTTATCCCTCTTGGAGAGCCTCGCGAAAACCGAATCGTTGAAAGAGGGTCTCTGCTCAGAGAGCCAGAAGCCCCTTCCGTCCTCCTCAACCATGACATCCGGCGAGAGATCAAGCCCGTATCCAAGGTCAATCACCTTTACAGATGCGGTAAGCGCTACAATGATAACCCCGATCAAAACTCAACCCTCCTTTTGCCGTGCTCCCTCACTATCTTTGCCTTGGTCGGAGCGGTCTTTTTGCCCTTGATGATGAAGCGGTTTATGTCCTCGTCAACCGTGAAGGTGTCGGCTTTTATCTCGCGCAGAAGGTCTCTCTTCTCCTTCTCTGACATCAGGGATAGCCTTATCTGCCAACGAACCCTCGCCTCCTCGGAGAGGAGTTCGGCGGCCCTTTCGGTCTTCCCCCTCTTGAGGGAGCGTATGAAATCCCCTATTTCCTGATAGCCCTGGGTCTGCAGTGCCTCCTTGGTGAAGTTTATGTCCTTCTTCGCCCAGGGCATGAGGTCGCAGGCCGCCGTCAACAGGATGAGCAACGCACAAGGGGCAAGAGTTCCCCTCATTTCCTATGCCTCCCGGCTAAAAGCAGGTATTTCCTCATGAATTCGGTTATATCCCCGTCCAGAACAGCATCAGCGTTCCCGGTCTCGTAGTCTGTCCTGTGGTCCTTTACCATACGGTATGGGTGAAGGACATAGCTCCTTATCTGATGACCCCAGGCTATTTCGTGTTTTTCGCCGGTTTTCAGCCTAATCTCTTCCTGTTGGGCCTCTCGCTTGGCCTCGTAGAGCTTGGCGCGCAGTATGCGGAGGGCGTTCAGCTTGTTCTGGTGTTGGGAGCGCTCTGACTGACAGGAGACGACAATGCCGGTCGGCAGGTGGGTGATGCGAACCGCCGTGTCGTTCTTCTGCATGTGTTGGCCGCCCGGGCCAGATGCCCTAAAGGTCTCTATCTTAATGTCCTTCATGTCAATCTCAACCTCCACTTCCTCAACCTCCGGATAAACGAAGACTGAGGCGAACGAGGTGTGGCGGCGGCGGGAGGCATCAAACGGGCTTATCCTAACCAAACGGTGCACCCCGCGCTCGGCCTTCAGGTAACCGTAGGCGTAAGGCCCCTCAACCAACACGGTCGCGTCCTTTATGCCTGCCTCCTCGCCAGGCTGGTAGTCCAGGGTTTTAACGCCGTAGCCCTCCCTCTCCGCCCATCTCAGATACATCCGCAGGAGCATCTGGGCCCAATCCTGGGACTCGGTTCCTCCAGCGCCCGGATGAATAGTGAGGATAGCGTTCTTGAGGTCATCGGGATCGGAAAGGACAAACCTCAGCTCAAGCTCCTCAAGGTTTTTCTCAAGCGCTTCTATTTCTGCGGATAGCTCCTGGGCCGCTGAGGGGTTTTCCCTGATGAGCTCATCCATGGCCTCTATTTCTGATTCCAGACGGCTGAAGAGCTCCAGCTTCTCCTTTACCGAGGCGAGCTCCGCCATCATGGACCTCGCCCTGCTCTGATCGGCCCAGAAATCAGGGGAAACTGATGCCAGCTCTATTTCTCGGGCACGAGCGGAGAGGGCATCCGTGTCAAAGAAACCCCCTAAGCTCCGCAAGCCTTCTCTTAAGCTCCTCCATAATCCTCGGTTCTCGGGCTCACTGGTTCATGAGGCCGAGCATTGTGCATCCGCCGCCAACGATACAGCATATCCCCAAAGCAATAAGCAGAACCACCACTATGGCTATTATCAACCATATCCACCACTTGCTCTTTTTCTCCGGCGGCGGGGTTTCGCTTATGACCTCACCTGAGTATGGGCCTGTCGTTTCTTGAGGCACGCTGAGAAGGGCGCCGCACTTCACGCAATACCTGGCCTCGTCAGGGTTTTCCGTTCCGCAGCTTGGACACTTTTTCAAGACAAACCTCCACGCTAGAACCCAATTATAAACGCCGGCTCCGGCCCCGTTCAAATGTGGAACAGCGCCGCGGCCCGGCATTATAATTTGTTTCTAGAGAAGGAAGGTACCTCCTGTGGATAGGGTTATTTTACTAGCTTACATCGTTGTCCTGAGCTTCCTGGCGGCATTTTCCTTCAGGGCCTTCTGGCTCTACTACCTCTACAGGAAGCACAGGGGAACATGGCGCACGCCAACCCCTCCGCAGCTTGGCGAGTGGCCGAAGGTCTGCGTCCAACTCCCCATGTATAACGAGTATGCGGTAGCCGAGAGGATTATCAGGGCCGCCGCGGCCCTCAAGTATCCGAAGGACAGGCTAGAGATACAGGTCCTTGACGACTCGGACGACGAGACGGTTGAAATCGTGAGAAGGGTGGTGTCGGAGCTTTCCGCTCAGGGGTTTAATATAAGGCACATCCGGAGGGGTTCCCGCGAGGGATACAAGGCCGGCGCGCTGAGATACGGGCTCTCGCTCTCGGATGCTGAACTTTTCGCCATATTTGACGCGGACTTCGTGCCGCCCAGCGATTTCCTCATGAGAACAGTTCCACACTTCCAGGACCCGCAAATAGGAGCAGTCCAGTCCAGGTGGGGCTACATGAACGATACCTCTTCGCCTTTTGCCATGCTCCAGGCAGTAATCCTGGACGGCCACTTCGTAGTTGAGCAATTCGTAAGGAACAGGGAGGGGCTTTTTATGATATTCAACGGCACCGGCGGCGTTTGGAGGGCCAACGCCATCCGCGACGCGGGGGGATGGGAATCCGATACCATAACCGAGGACGCTGATCTATCGTATAGGGCGCAGCTCGCGGGCTACAAGATACTCTATCTTCCCGACCTCGTATGCCCCTCCGAGCTTCCGATTGAAGTGAACGCTTTCAAGAGCCAGCAGAGAAGGTGGACAAAGGGCGGAGTCCAGACAATGCGCAAGATACTTCCGCGGGTGATGTCCGCGAGGCTTCCCCTTAAGGTTAAGGCGGAGGCATTCTTCCACCTCGCGGGAAACCTCGCGTATCCGGGGATGCTCGTTCTGGCAGTCCTCACCCTTCCTGTCCTCCTGATAAAGACATTCTCCAACTCCTACAATTGGTATTTCGCTACAGCAGGAGCCTTCATAGTTGCGGCTTTTGGTTTCCCCCTCCTGTATCTCACGGCTCTGAGGGATGTCTACCCCGATTGGACTAGGAGGGCGTGGTTCATCCCCTTCATGATGTCAATGGCAATGGGCATATCCCTCAACAACGCGGCCGCGGCCATAGAGGGCCTGTTCAAGAAAGGCGGGGTCTTCGCCAGAACACCGAAGCGGGGAAACAGCGGGACAAGCCTTTACAAGCTCTCTGAGCGCAGGAGCCAGGCCATCGCTGAGATACTTTTCGGTATATACATGATCATTACTTACATCTACTGCATAGCAACAGCTCAGCTGGTCCTTGTGCCCTTCACCGGCCTCTACGCCATAGGCTTCCTGGTTATCGGATTCCAGTCATACCTGTCAACGCTCCAGGCTGAGGTCGCGATCCCGGGGAGGCTTGGTGCAGTTCATCAAGTAGGAGAGAAAAGATGATAAACCCCATAAACATCCTTTTGAATCAGCAGCAAAGCGGCGGGGGAAATCTGCTTTCCCTCATACTGCCCTTTGTTATCCTGATAGCGGTATTCTATTTTTTGCTCTACCTTCCCCAGTCCAGGGAAAAGAAGAGGCGTCAGAAGATGCTTGATAGCCTAAAGCAAGGGGACACGGTAACCACAACAGGAGGCATCATAGGCGTCATCCAGAGAATAGACGGGGATGTGGTTATCCTTAAGGTCTCCGAGGGAACGAACCTTAAGGTGGAGAAATGGGCCGTCTCAAGGGTTCACGGCGGGCAGTAGGCTCTGAGTCCGCGGAGGAAACCCCCGGGCGCGGATCCAGCGCTGAATCAACGCCACGGATAGCGCGGAGGATAAGGTATTACGGAGATCCTGTCCTGCGGATCCCGGCAAGGAAGGTCACGGCGGTAACCCCGGCCCTGCTCTCGCTCGTCCAGGAGATGCTAGAAACCCTCGCCCAGGCCGATGGGCTTGGGCTTGCGGCACAGCAGGTAGGCGAAACCGTTGCGGTCGCCGTGCTGAACCTGGGGGGTTTTGAGGACTTGGACGAAGATGAGCCGCTAGTTCTCCTAAACCCGGAGATAACCGAGGAAGAAGGGAGTCAGACAGATGAAGAAGGGTGCCTTTCTTTTCCCGGGCTCTACCTTAACCTCACCAGGCCTGAAAGGATTGTCGTCAAGGGCGAGAAGCTGGTTGGCGAAAAAATGGCGCCCGTGGAGATAGAGGCCAGGGGGCTTTTCGCCAGGGCCCTTTGCCACGAGATAGACCACCTTGCCGGCAGGCTCATCATAGACAGGCTCTCGCCCTTCGCCAGGGTGAGGGCACTTACCCAGTGGCGGCTAAAGCTAGCGGAGGCCTTGGGGGATAGCAATCAGGAATAGGCGCTAGCGCAAGTGGAGATTCGTTCGGGGTAAGCATTATAATATGCACTTCGCTCCTCGGTAGCTCAATCGGCAGAGCGGGTGGCTGTTAACCACTAGGCTGCAGGTTCGAGTCCTGCCCGAGGAGTTTTATTATTCCCTACTTGGAAAGCCTCACCCCCCACCACCTCCCCTCCCAATCCGGCTCGCGCCCGCGCCTGTAGGCACCGTCCAGAGACCTTCCGTCAGCCGAGAGGACAAGGAACCCGTCCCCACTGCCATCGGGGTCGCTCCAGGTAAAGTAAAGCGTGTCTCCCTTTATCCTGCCATCAATGGAGCCGAGGTCGGAATGGTATTTCCCCCTAACCTTTTCCCCATCCTGGACAAGGTGCATGTAGCCGAACGGGGTGTCCCACACACCCGAGAAATCACGCAGGTTTGGGGGCGTTTTCTGGCAAGCCAGGAGGACAAGAGCGGCGAGAGCCAGGTTCCTCATCCTCGTGCTATCCTCTTGCGTAGCCAGATTAGGGCGGGCTTCACGGCTATCGCCCCTGCCCACCAGAGGACCATCGCCCAGAAGGGCATCGTGAGCCTCAACTGCAGGGATGAAACTGATGCGACCGCGTTCACGCTGAAACGCATCAGGTCAAGCCCCAGGTTCGCCACAGCGGCAAATGGCGCCGCTATCCTCACCGGATAAAAGAGAAAGTAAAGTGCCCACTCGGCCATCACGAGAAAAAGGAGGGGCACCTCCAGGATGTTCAGCGGAAATGCCCACAGCGAGAGGGTCCCGAATTGAGAGAGAAGGAGCGGAGCAACGAAAACCTGGGCTGAGAGGGTCACAAGAAGCGGCGCAAGGAGCCACCTGCTGGCCCAGCCGCCCGGAAGCCTCATCCCCTTCATGTAGTATAGGATGCCGAATGTGGCGAGGTAGGACAGCTGGAAACCGAGATCATTGATCCAGGCCGGGTTTACCGCCAAGGTGGCGAGCGCGGCCGCGCCGAGGGTGTTCAGGTCATCCCTTTTTCGGCCCGATAGGTACGCGAGGGCGAAGAGGGTTATAAAAATCGCGGCCCTTATAACCGAAGGCGAGGCCCCGACGAAGAAAGCGTAGGCCCAGATGAGCGACGAAGCCAAAGAAACGCTCCAGTGCCTCGGGAGGAAAGAGAAACCCATGGTCAGAATGAGGAAAATGAGCCCAACATGGAGGCCGGATATGGCCAAAAGGTGCATGAGCCCCGTTTTCCTGAAGTTACCGAGGAGGGGGTCCGGAATAAGCTCCCTTTCCCCGAGGATGAAACCAACGGCAAGCCCGAAGTTCTCGGGGGAAGAAGAGGCCTTTCTCAGCTGTTCTCTAACCCAAGCCCTCGCTCGGGAGAAAACCGGATAGGGTTCTGCCGGCACGACCGCGGCCATCCTGAAAACCCCGTCCCCTCCCATGTGGCCGGACACGAGGTAGGGCCTGCGGGGTGAAAGCCACCTGCCGCTGGCCCTCACGGTTCCGGAGGCCCTCACAAGGCCGTCTCTCTCAACGCCCAAAACCCGCAGGCGCGCCGTGTCAAGCGGTTCAACCAAAAGAAGGAGGTTCGTGTTTCTCAGAGCCGAAACATCGTCCGGGAGCCTGACCGTGCTCAGCAGGAAGCCCAAGGCCCCCAGGGGAACGAAAAGCGAGAGCAATCCGGCCTTCTGCCAGCGGAAGTAGATGAGTCCAAGAATGGCCGAAAGGAGGGAAAACCAGCCGAAGCGTTCTGCTAGGATTATGCCTGCTGAGAACCCTATCGCGGCCCAGAAGGCGGGCAAGTCAATCCCTCAGCCTTATCAGGGAGTTCTTGTCCCAGGTAGCGTATATGCCCCGGCCAGCGTAAAGGAGGGGCCTTGCCTCGGGGGAGAGAACCTCCTTCCCCTGGTAGGAAACGGCCAGGCCCTCGTCCCAGTGGACCGCCTCAACAAGGCCCACGATTATCCCGTGGTCTCCTGCGGTGAATGTGTCCTCCAGGAGGCACTCCAGGGCCCCGTATGCCCCCTTAAGGATGGGCCCGACATCTAGGAGGGCTTCTGCCTTTTCAATGCCGAACCTCGCGAACTTGTCCGTGTCATAGCCGGAACAGAAACCGGTATCCTCTGAGAGCCTCGCCATTTCAAGGGGCACGAAATTTACCGTGAACCCGCCGCTCTCGTGGATCGCCTTGTATGTCGCCCTCTTTGGCGATATGACGACGCCGTATAGGGGAGGGTTGCCGGAGAGGGGGGTGTGCCAGGACGCCGGCATGATGTTGTCCTTGCCGTCAAGCCTCGCGCCCACTAGCACCGTAAGCCTGGGATAAATCATGTAGAACTCCATGAAATCAAAATGTCTCGTGCTCTTCATAGCCCCTAATGTTAAACCCCTCAAGCGAGCGGGTGCAACGATCAGCGGCCGGCCGATATAATATTCGGGATGCAGTGGGCGAGGGCATTCACCCAGATAGCGCCCGTATACGATAGGCTGATGTCTCAGGTTGATTACGGAACCTGGTGCGACTACATCGTGAGCCTATTCGCGCAGGCCAGGAGGCCCATCCTTGAGGTTATGGACCTGGCTTGCGGCACGGGAAACCTGACGCGCGAGCTCCTCCTCAGGGGCTACAGGGTGAGCGGGCTTGACGCCTCGGCCGAGATGCTCTCGGTTGCGAGGGAAAAACTGCCCGAGGTTGAGTTTTTTCAGGGGGACTTTTTGCGGTGGGGCATTGAGAGGGATTTTGACGCTGTGACATGCGTATTTGATTCCCTAAACAATATACTCCTGGACGAGGAGATGATGGCGGCTTTCTCCGAGGTCTCCGATCACCTGCGCCCAGGAGGGATATTCGTTTTTGACCTGAACACAGTCTACGGGCTCAAGCGCTATTGGAACGACAATATCAGGGTTCATGAGGATGAGGGCATCTTCTCGGTCTGGCGAACCCGCTTCATAAAGCCGGACAAATCCGAGCTCAGAATATCCGTTTTCGCTGAGGAGGGAGGGGCCTGGAAGAGGATGGACGAGCTGCACATTGAGCGAGGCTACACAGCGGCAGGAATAATCAGGATGCTGAAGAAGGTCCCCGGCTTCAGCGAGGCGAGGGCCTTTCACCACCTGACCCTTCTCCCTCCGGGGAGAAAAACCGGCAGGATAACCTTTGTGGCGATAAAAAATGTATATAGCTGACCTTCACATCCACTCCTCCTACAGCAGGGCAACCGCTAAGGGCATGACTCCGCACATGCTCGCTGAAACGGCAAAACAAAAGGGTATATCCCTTCTCGGTTCTGGGGACATATTCCACCCGGATTGGCGGGAGGAGCTTGGGCGCTGTCTGGAGGAACGAGGCCGAGGCATATATCACCTTGATGGCGTTGACTTCATTCTCACGGGCGAGCTCTCATTCATATACCAGAAGAAGGGGGCAATCCGTAAGATTCACATCCTCTACGCCCTGCCATCCTTCAGGGATGTGGAGAAACTCGTGAGGGGAATGGGCCAGTATAACCTGAGGTCAGACGGCAGGCCCATCATAGGCGAGGACGCGGCTGAGTTCACTAAATTCATCCTTGACACCGTGCCTGATGCGATGGTGATTCCGGCGCATATATGGACTCCCTGGTTCTCCGTTTTCGGCTCCAATTCTGGTTTCAATAGCCTAGCTGAGGCTTTCGGGCCCCTCGTTGATCGCATAACAGCACTGGAAACAGGGCTTTCGTCCGACCCGCCGATGAATTGGCGCGTTTCTGAGCTGGACAGGTTCTCCCTGGTCTCCAACTCCGACGCGCACTCCCCTGACCGAATAGGGAGGGAGGCGAATGTCTTTTCTGAGCGACTTGATTACTACCAGCTGAAGGAAGCGTTGGAGAAAAAGGACCCGAGCAAGTTCCTCTTCACGATTGAGTTCTACCCTGAGGAAGGAAAGTATCACTACGACGGCCACAGGAACTGCAAGGTTATCTTTCACCCCAGGCAAACCAAGGAACACGGGGGAAAGTGCCCGGTCTGCGGGAAGCCTCTCACAATAGGCGTTCTTCACAGGGTTGAGGAACTCGCGGATAGGCCTGAGGGCGCCAGGCCTCCCTCAGCCATCGGCTACAGGAGCCTCATTCCCCTTCGGGAGATAATAGGCGATGTAATGGGCACAGGGCCGAGTTCAAGGGCAGTTGAAAGGACATACGCCAAGCTCGTTGCCGCGCTCGGCTCAGAGATGAATGTCCTGCTGAACGCTTCTGAGGAGGAAATAGCGAGAGCATCAGACCTTGATGTGGCGAGGGGGGTGCTGGCCGCGAGGAGGGGGGATGTTGACATTATACCTGGCCATGACGGGGAATACGGCAAGATAAGCCTGCGGATAAAGAGAGAGGGGCTCGGCTCGCTTTTCTAGTTGCTAGTTGTCCGATTATTTCAATAGGTATTATAATATAAGCCTGTGGTGAAAGAACATTATCTAATCTACGGAGCCATGGGGGCTTTAGCGGGCGCTATACTCGTCTTTATCATGGCCTCAAATTTCGCAATCTACCTTACCGATTCGCCCGAGATGTGCGCTTCCTGCCACACAATGGAGTCGGAATACGAGTCCTGGATGAACAGCGCGCACAGGGGCCTAAAGTGTAGCGATTGCCACCTTCCCCACGATAACACTGTGAAATACTGGGCTTATAAGGCAAGGGACGGCTCGTGGGACGCCTATGTCTACTATACCCGCAAGGAGCCGGCCGTGATTGAGCTCAAGGAGCGATCCCGCGATGTCGTTGAAAACAACTGCGAGCGCTGTCACGAGAACGCTGTGGCCTACATTGAGGCCATGAGCGCGGACCGCTGGTGCGGCTCGTGCCACCGGGGCGCGGTTCACCCCGGCCCAAGGGGGACGGGTTCCGTTATAGCAACAAAAGGAGAGAATCATGAATAGGAACTGGCTGAAGTGGGTTGTCTTTTTCGTTTGTTTGGCTGGCGTTTTTCTCCTCGGCCTGGCCTTGGCTCTCATAGTGGCGCGGAAGGGAGAGACAAAGCTCGCGCCCCCGGTGAGCCTTAACATACCCGAGAATGAGACCGATCCGGCTGTCTGGGGAAAGGTTTTCCCGAGGGAATACGGCAGGTTCCGGATGACCGAGGACACGACAGGCCCGACGAAATACGGAGGTCCAAGCCCCTTCTCCTGGCTTGAAAGGGACACGCTCCTCGTGTTCCTCTGGGCAGGCTACCCATTCTCGGTTGAATACAACGAGGATCGCGGCCACGCCTGGACGCTCGTTGATGTTGAGAAAACAGCGCGGCGTGATCCAGCGAGGGGCGGCAAGCCGCAGTCCGGCGTCTGCCTCACCTGCAAAAGCGCTGATGTGCCGGGCATGATGCAAGAGATGGGCCTGGAGAAGTTTTATTCGGCCAGGCTGGAGGAGGTGCTCCCGAAGGCTAAGCACCCCGTCGCCTGCTCCGATTGCCACGATCCCAAGAGCATGGAACTCAGGATAACCAGGCCGGCCCTGAAAGAGGCCCTTGTGGCTATGGGCAAGGATACATCAAGGCTAACGAGGCAAGAAATGCGCTCTTTGGTCTGCGCTCAGTGCCACTCCGAGTATTTCTTCCCGCGCGAGACGAAGTATCTCACCTTCCCCTGGAAATACGGCACCTCTCCTGAGGCCATGTTCAAGTTCTACGAGGAGATAGGCTTTTCGGACTGGGTTCACCCCGTGAGCGGGACCCCCCTGATCAAGGTTCAGCATCCGGACTACGAGATTTTCCTTTCCGGGCCGCACGCTCAAGCTGGCCTAGCCTGCGCCGATTGCCACATGCCCTACATCGCGGAAGGAGGGGTGAAGTTCACGGATCACTATGTGCAGAGCCCGCTAAAGAACATATCAAACGCCTGCAAGCCTTGCCACGAGGGATCGGAGGATGAAATAAGGGCAAGGGTCGAAAGCATCCAGGACAAAAACAACGAGCTCCTGCACAGGGCGGAAGTGGCTCTTTCGGACGCGCACCAGGCGATAGCAAGCGCGAAAGCCAGCGGGGCTACTGACGATCAACTGAAGGAAGCGAGGACGCTTCTCAGAGAGGCTCAGATGTATTGGGACTATGTTTTCTCCGCGAACAGCATGGGCTTTCACTCGCCACAGGAGGCCGCGAGGGTTCTCGCGGCCGCAATAGACCTGGCTAGGCAATCCCAGCTGGCCGCTCTGTCGGCTCAGATAACAGCCAAAGGGGGCAAATAATGGAGATAAAGCCGGACACAAAGCTTTTTGACCTTTTGAGGGAATATCCCTTTCTCTTGGAGTTCCTCGCTAATTACAACCCGGAGTATCAGAAGCTCAGGAATCCGATCCTGAGAAACACCGTGGGAAGGGTAGCAACCCTGGAGAAAATAGCCGAGATGGGAAAGGTTCCGGTGGACAAGCTCATGGCGGACATATCCGAAGCAATAAGGAACGCTCCGGATTTGAGCGAGGAGAGGGAAAAACGCAAGGAGGCTTTGAAGGAGCTTCTCAGGCAACTTCACGAAGGCAGGCCCTTGGAAGAGCTCAAGCCTCGCTTCGCGGAGATAGCCGGAGATGTTAGCCCTGCCGAAATAGGGGCTATTGAGCAGGAGCTGGTCAGGGAGGGGCTTGACCCTCAGGAGATAACCAGGCTCTGTAGCCTGCATGTCCAACTATTCCAGGAGGCCATGGAAAAGAGGATGGCAAAGGAGTTTCCGGGTGGCCATCCGCTGAGAGCATTCCAGGAGGAAAACAAAAAGATAGCCAACGCGATATCGGAGCTCAGGGCCGCGGTGGCTGAGGGAAACCACGAGAGGATATCCAAGTCTTTGGAATCGCTTTCTCTGTTAGACCGGCACTATATCCGAAAAGAGAACACGCTTTTCCCGCTCCTGGAGAAACACGGCATAACAGCGCCCCCTCAGGTAATGTGGGCTGTCCACGACCAGATAAGGGCCATGCTCAAACGCGCGAGGGAGCTTCTTGATAAAAATGACATGAACGCTTTTACCCAGGTGGCCGAAAACCTCGCCTCAGAGGCCGAGGGTATGATAACCAAGGAGGAGAACATCCTCTTCCCCATGCTCATGGAGACCCTGAGTGCGGATGAGTGGGTTGAGGTAGGCCGGAAGCCGGCCGGAGACACATACAAAATTTCGCTTCAGACGGGCCAGCTCAGCCCGAAGCAGGTTGATCTCATCCTGAGGACCCTTCCGCTTGATATAACCTTCGTTGACGAGAACGACGAGGTGAGGTATTACTCCGAGGGCGAGAGGATATTCCCGCGCTCCCCTGAGGTCATAGGCCGCAAGGTCCAGAACTGCCACCCGCCAAAAAGCCTCCATGTTGTCCAGAGGATACTTGATGAGTTCAGGGCCGGGACAAAAAGCGTAGCGGAGTTCTGGATAAACAGGCACGGAAGGCTAATCCACATAAGGTATTTCGCGGTTAGGGATGAGGCAGGCAGATACATGGGAACCCTTGAGTTAACCCAGGATATAACGGATATAAAGAATCTTGAGGGAGAGCGAAGGCTCCTTGATTGGGAATGAGACATGAAACAGGGCGAAGGGACGCTTGAGCCGGCCAAGGTCGTTGAACTGGCTAGCCTTGTTGATTACGCTGAAGGAGCTGTAGTGAGCCGAACCCTGGTCAAACAGCCGGCCGGAACTGTTACCTTGTTTTCCTTTGATCGGGGTCAGGCGCTATCGGAGCACACGGCCCCATTTGACGCTTTGGTCCTCGTGCTTGAGGGCGAAGCAGAGATAACGATTGGCGGAGAGCCCTTCAAACTGAAGGCAGGGGAAGCTATCCTGATGCCCGCTGGTGTGGCACACGCTGTCTCGGCGTCCTCCAGGTTCAAAATGCTTCTCGTTATGGTAAGGAGCTAGCCCAGAGGTTTCTGGTATATCCTAGCCCTCTTGTAAGGAACCGCGCCGACCCGGAGGGTCTCTGTCGTAACCAGGCGATTGTCCTCAAGCTCCTGGTGGAAAAACGCCCTCTCCATCCCTCGCCTCCTCGCGCTCTCATAAAGCGCCATGGCCATAAGCGCGTCAACCCCCCGGCCCCTCGCGTCCTCGTGGACCCCAACCAGAAGGAGAACCAGGTCAGACGAACGCTTGAGCTCTCGGAGGATGTGCAGGAAACCGAACGGGAAAAGCCTGCCCCGCGCCCTTTTGATGCCAGGGGATATGTCAGGCATGGCTATAAGGAAACCGACGACCCGGCCGTCCTTTTCAACGCCTTTTATCAGCTCCGGCTCAAGGAAAGACATGTAGCGAGCGGCCAAGGCGTCCATCTCCTCCGGATCCAAGGGAGCGAACCCGTGGAGGCCGCTGTAGGTCTCATTCATCAAAGAAAGGGCTGGCCTTATGAAGGGCCTGAGCTCAGATTTCTTCCTGAACTCAAGGAGCCTGAACCCTCGGCCGACCCTCTCGGCTATCCTCCTGTGGGATTCCGGCATTCTATCCGGTATATCAACCCTGTAGCAAATGTAATCAACCTTTCGGGAGTAACCAAGGCCTTCAAGGATGAGCGGCAACGCCGGAGAGTTATAGTTCGTAGCGATGAGGGGCATGGTATCAAATCCCTCAACGAGCATGCCCTGGGGGTCTTGGTCAGTAAAGCCCATGGGCCCGATGAGGGAATCCGCGCCCATGGCCCTCGCCCAGGATTCAATCTCAGAGACGAGCGCGGAGACAACATCCGGATCATCCCCTGCCTCAAGAAAACCGAACCTTGCGTAGCGTTCGTTCCTGAAGGAGTTCGCCCTGTGGTTTATGATTCCGGCTATCCTGCCAGCTGGTTTCCCGTTCCTGTAGGCCAGAAGGAGCCTCACCGAGCAGTATCGGAATGCCAGGTTTTTCTCGGAATCAAAGAATGCCATGTCATCCGAGTAAATGGGAGGAACCCATTGAGGGGGGTGGGGTAGCCTATCCGGCAAGAAAACAAACTCCCTAAGGGAACCCCTATCCCTTACATCGCGAACGGAGAGCGCGGGCAAGGCTATATCTTAAACCATTAACGCGGGCATTTTCCAAAATACGCGCTAGCTCATAATTATAGCCACCCAAAGCACTCCGTCTAATGCGCGACTCGAGGTCAAAACGCGAGCGTTCGGCCCTTGTGGATGACGAGGCCTCTGAGGCTGAGATACAAGCACAATCTCTCCATCAATCCTAACGGATTGTGCGGCAATACGAGGAGCCTCACGAACCGAGCCGCACCTCGTCTATCTCAAATCTCCAGAACCAATGCCGCGGCAATAGAACCAGACATTTGGGGTTTCTAGATCTCATTCCTGGATTTTGGTTTGAGCTCGCGCGGGCCCGAACCCCTCCGCCACGGCCCTTACGCCCTGGACGAAACGAGGCCCAGGCCTCGTTATTATGTCAGGATCAACCCTTATTACCCTGATGCCCTTGCCTGACCACCCGAGCCTTTTTCCGGGCTCAGGCCCATCCTCGTGGGCGAGGAGGACAAAATCAGGATGCCTCCTCACGACCTCCTCCTCCTGGACGGGAAAGTATCCCCCCACATCAGAAAATATGTTCCTGCCGCCAGCCAGGCGCACGATGTCATCCGGAAAGGTGCCCCTGCCCGCGGTGTATAGGGGGTTTATCCCCAGCTCTATGAAAACAGCGGGTGGGTTTTCCGGCCTCTTTGTGCGGGCAAGCTCGGCCCTCAGGCTTTCCGCGAGGGATTTTCCCCTCTCCTCAACGCCAAGAAGGCGTGCCAGTTTCTCAATCTCAAACAGGACCTCCTCCCCGCTCTCAGGAGAGACATCAAGGGTCCTCATCCCCATCTTAGCGAGATCGGTCGCAAGGCGCTCCTGCGTCGGCAAAAAGACTATGACATAATCCGGAGAGAGCCTCGCTATCTCCTCAAGGTTCGGCTTCACGAGATCCCCAACCTTTGGGAGCCTCCTGGCATCAGGCGGCCAGTCGCAGTAGTCCGAAACCGCAAGCAGGTGATCCTGGGCTCCGAGCGCGAATATCATCTCTGTAGCCGCAGGGTTCAGGGAGACCAAGGTGGGCTTTTTTGCTTCCCTCGCGCTCGGATGGCACGAGAGTATAAAAAGCGATGCTAATGCTATCCTCCTCACAGCCCCTCAACCACAGAATCGTCCCCAAGGCACAGCGAGCCCGAAAAGCCCACTACAGCGGAGTTTTTGCCGATAACGCTCTGGGTAAGCCTGGATGAAGAAATCCTGGCCGACGGGCTGATAACCGAGTCAGAGATCTCAGAGCCTTCTATTGAACAGCCCTCCATGATCGTTACATTCGGCCCTATCCTCCCTCCAACGACAGAGGCCGACGGGTGAACCGCAACGGGCGGGCGCACCTCAACCCCGGGCAACGCCGGCACCTCAGGAGGATACTTTGCCAAAAGGAGGGCGTTTGATTCCAGAAGGGCGCTTATCTTCCCGCAGTCAAACCATTCGGCTATCTCCCTCGCCAAAGGCCGCCAACCCTCCTTTAGCATGAGGCCGAGCGCGTCGGTTAGCTGGTATTCGTTCTTGGTTCTCATGTCCTTGGCTATGAGCTCCTCTATGGCTCTTTTGAGGCTTATCCCATCTGATATGTAGTAAAGTCCGACGAGAGCCAGGTTCGTTTTCGGCTCATCGGGCTTTTCAACCGCGGAGATTATCCTCCCATCGGCACCCAGCTCAACCACCCCGAACCTCCTCGGGTCATCAACGGGTTTCACCCCTATAAAATCCCCTTCTTTTATCCAATCTCCTACCGGCGCGTCAATGATGGTGTCCCCGAGGATTATCAGCAAAGGTCCTCTTTCTATTCCGCCAGCCCTGACAGCGTGAGCTATGCCAAGCGGAGCATCCTGGACCCTGCACTCAACGAGGCCCGGCGCCACGCTCTCCGCGTATTCCTCTATCACCCCCTGAGTGCCTGGGTTAACCACGAGGGTTATCCTATTTGGGTTCAGGGGAAGGAGCCTATCCAGCATATGGCCCAAAACGGGTTTGCCAGCGACCGGGATAAGGGGTTTCGGAACCGTGTGGGTAAGGGGATAGAGCCTGGTTCCCTTGCCAGCAACGGGAATTATGATGTGCACGAGCATATTTTAACCTAAAACCCTCTTCGCTCGCTACTTGACAGTCCACGCTAAATCGGTTATAATTATCGCCGTGATGAAAAAATTAGCAACGATGTTGATGATAATCTGGCCGGCGGGGGTCACGGCCGGCGATATCATAATAAACGAGGTCTCAGTTAAGGATGGGGGATGGGTTGAGCTCAAGAACATAGGCTCCTTGCCCGTTAGCCTCAAGGGCTGGCAGATAATGAACTCTGGCGGCTCTGATGTTCTTCCGGATGTGGTGATCAGGCCCGGAGCATACCTGGTGATAGCGGGAAGCAGGACGGCGAGGGCTGATGTCTACCTGGCCGATGGCTCTATCGGTTCGGGCCTCATCACCTCCGGGGACATGCTCGCTCTGGTGAACGCCAACGGTGAGGTAGTTGACATGGTTAACTGGGGCGAGCTCAATCCGGGCTGGAAGAACTACATCCCCGGCCTGTGGGGCCGAGGCCCGAGCATGAGCTCAACCGGCATCCTCGCAAGGATACCGGATGCGGCTGACAGAGACCTGGCGAGGGACTTCAGGGAGATGCCGCAAGCCACCCCTGGCGATGAGAACACATACCCCGCGGGCCTGGATGTTCCCTCCTGGGGAAAGATAAAGGCGCTCTTCTCGCCGGGGTCGCGCTGAGCCTCGTTTCTAGCGAGGGTTTTAATCTGTCCCCGCTATATCAATCCGAAAATCGGGCACAAGTCCTTTTGCCTTTGCCCTGGTGAGCAGTTCGGAAATCCCCATCAAGGCATGCTCGTCCATGGCCTCTGTCTGCTTGTTGACATACATATTAACGAAGCGGTCAAGCGTTTCCGGAGAAAGCCCCCTGCCGAATCCCGCCGCGTATTCCAAGGCCTCTTCGCGGTGAGCGAGCGCATATGAAATGCTGAGGGAAAGGATCCTGGTCAGGTCGGCTATAACCTTCTGGCCCAAGCTCTTTTTTACCAGGTTCACGCCCAGAACAAGGGGAAGGCCGGTCTCGGCCTCCCACCACTCGCCAAGGTCAATGACCTTGAAAAGCCCTTCGCTCTCGTATGTGAGCTGGCCCTCGTGTATGAGAAGCCCCGCGTCCGCGGAGCCGGAGCGCACGGCTCGGATTATCTCGTCAAAGGGCACGGCGATGTGCTTGAAATCCCCGAGCGCCAGCCTTGCGGCCAAAAAGGCCGTAGTCATCTCGCCGGGAACGGCAAGCAGGAGGCCCCTAAGCTCAGAGGGAGAAAGGGGCTTTCGGGCGACGATCACGGGGCCGTAGCCTTTGCCGACTGAGGCGCCGGAGCGCATGAGCAGGTACTTGTCCTGGAGATACGGATAAGCGGCCAGAGACGCGGCCGAGAGGTCCGGTTCGCCCCTCATGCACATCCTGTTAAGGGTCTCTATGTCATGGTAAACCTGGACGAATTCGTATGGGCCGGGGTCTATTTTGCCCTTGACTATGGCGTAAAAAACAAAAGCGTCGTCCGGGTCAGGGCTGTGGGCGATGAGTATTCTCATTGCTACATTATATCGTGATCGGCCGAAGCATTACACCCAGCGCCCTCGCTGATCCCTCGCCTGAGATGGCGCACAAAATCCTGATAGTAGTGGACTGAATGCATTGTGGCTAGAACGGGCCCGAGGATCTCGTCCGCCAAAAAGAGGTGGCGGAGGTATGCCCTACTGAAGTTCCTGCAAACATAGCAATCGCAAGCGGGATCAACAGGCCCGAGGTCATCCCTGAACCGAGCGTTGCGAAGGTTAATCTGCCCTTCTGAGGTAAAGACCTGGCCTTTCCTGGCGTTCCTGGTCGGGAGGACGCAATCAAACATATCAAACCCCCTCACCACGGCATCGGCTATGTCCTCCGGATACCCCAGGCCCATAACATACCGGGGCTTGTCCTCCGGCAAGGCCCCGTCAAGGAGCTCCAGAACAGCGTTGCGCTCCTCTCGTGTCTCACCGAGCGCTAGCCCTCCGGCCGCGAACCCGTCAAACCCCATTTCAACGAGAGCCCTGGCACAATACTCCCTGAGGTCCAAGTAGACCGAACCCTGAACTATGGCGAAAAGCGCGCCTCGGTGCCCGTTCTCCCTGAAGTGCTTTATGGATCTCTCCGCCCAGAGAAGGGTCAGCTCAACCGCCCTGGCCGCTTCGGATTTTGAGACGGGATAAGGCGATGGTTCATCAAGGGTCATGCGTATGTCGGAGCCGAAGGCCTCTTGTAGGTCAAGGACCCTCTCAGGGGTAAACAGGTGCCTGGAGCCGTCTATGTGGCTCTGAAACTCAACGCCCTCGCTGGATACCTTTCTCAGTTTTGAGAGGCTGTAGACCTGGAACCCTCCTGAGTCCGTGAGTATGGACCTTTCCCAGCCCATGAAATCGTGCAAACCTCCGGCCTCCCTAATCACATCCGGGCCGGGCCTCAGCGCGAGGTGGTATGTGTTTGAAACTATCATCCATGTCCCTGTCTGGATCAGGGCGGAGGGGGTGAGGCCCTTTAGGCTTCCCTGGGTCGCTACAGGCATGAAACAAGGGGTTGGGACAAGTCCGCGCGCTGTCCTAAGTACCCCTGCCCTAGCCCGGCCCTTCCGGGCCTCTACGGTAAAACCGAAATCCTTCATGGCGTAACCCTGCCGGAACCCATACCCTCAGGGCATCCCTCAAACAGCCTACCCGGAGCTCCCCCGGACCGATCCGGAAAACCTCTCCGTCCGTATGGGCAAGGCTCTCCTCCTTCAGCCTGTAAATGACGGACTCAGCCTGGCCGTAGCAAACCTCCCGCATAGAAAGATGGGTGCCTTTCATGACTTTCGGTATGTTCCGCAGAAGCTTGAAAAGGAAACCGGCTCTATGACATAGACATCCAAAAGCCCGTCGTTCATCTCGACCTTTGGGAACAGCATGTAGCCGCCCCCCATGAAGCGGCCTATCCCAGCGCCTGACATGAGGGCCGGCCTCCACTTCAAGAAAAAGTGGCCTGAACTTTCTAAAGGCCAGGAGGGTTGAGACGAGATAAATGGGAAAACCGGAAAGCCCCCTTATCGCGCTGATCCCTTCCGCTACGAGGGCGTCAAATCCAATGCCCATGACCGAGGCGAAGCTCACCGAAATCCCGGCGGGCCTCGCGAACCCGATATCAATGGCTTTCCCAAGGCTGATCCTCTTGCCGAATAAGCTCCTAGCGAGATCGTTTCCGCTTCCGCAGGGCAAAAGGGCCATCGGCACTGCCGTTCCCGCAAGGGCTTCGGCCACCTCCCTGAAAGTCCCATCCCCTCCGAGGCACGCAACTACATCCGCATCCAACAGGGACCTGGCCTTGCTTGTTCCGTCCCCTCTCCTTTCGGTGAACCTGATGAGCGGCTCAGGGAATATCTCGCTCAGGCGCCCGATTACCCTTTTGGCTATCCTTCCAACCCTACCCTTGCCGGCCGTCGGGTTCACGAGAATGCCTACTTTGGGATCGCTCAATTGAGGTCACCATCCTGACAATAAAATCCGCGGCTCGGCCGATGTGCTTTTCGGTCATCGCACGAAGCTCATCAACCTGCTTCCTGCCTTTGGCAACAACCTCCGCTACCTCCTCCTCTATCGCCAAAAGCCCCTTCTTCTTGATCATCTCTGCCCTGGCGAGGGCCTCGGCCTCGGCCCTGGCGATGAGCTCAGCGGCATCCTGCCTTGCCCTTTCCAGGGCCTCATTTGCCCTTTTCTGGGCTTCACCGACGAGCTTTTCAGCCTCGTCCTCGGCTACCTTCCAGCTCTTGTTGCTCATTTTTCCCCAGTGAACAAAACCGCAAGCCCAAAGCTTAAATCGCGCGCTCGCGGCCGTTCAAACCCCGCGTCTGCCATCTCGCGCAGGAAGGCCGACTTGTGCCCGAAGCGCTCCACTGAACGGGCAAAATACCTGTAAGCGGAGGGATCTGTCCCGACGAGCCTCGCGAGAATCGGTATCCATAACCTCATGTAGAGCCTGAAGAGAAAACGAACGGCGGGGTTCGTTGGCATAACGGATTCAAGAACGATGTATCTCCCGCCCGGCCTGAGAACCCTCACAGCCTCAGACAGGGCTTTTTGCCTATTGGGGATGTTCCTTATCCCCCAGGCCACTGTCACTGAATCAAATGAGCCGTCCTTGAACGGCAGGGAGGTTGCGTCCGCGAGAACGAGCCTCGCGCGGTGCAGCTTTTCCCTTGCGGCACTGAGGATGGCCGTGTCCCCATCCAGGCCTATTACCGAAAGCCCCCTCTTCTCAGAAGCCAGTGCCATGTCCCCTGTGCCGCAGCAGAGGTCCAGAACCTTTCCCCTGCACTCGGCCGCGGCCTTCTGGCGCCACAGTTTGTCCAGGCCGAGGCTCATCAGCCTGTTCATCCTATCGTAATTCCGGAGGATACGGGAGAACATGCGTGGAGAGCCATCGTTCATAGCTAGAATCTGAAAAACTAATAGGGGAACCAGACCAGCTTCTTCTGGCAGGACTTCTCCCCAACCGTCAGGTTCACGAAATAGATGCCCTTCGGCATCTTGGCGCCGGTCTCATCCGTTCCGTCCCAGGAAACCCAATAAGCCCCCGGTTCCATCTGACCCCTCCCGAGGACCTTGAGCGTTTTTCCGGATGGCTCAACAACCCTGAGCTCGGCCCAGGAGGGTTTCTCTATGATGTAGAGGATGCCGGCAGTGCCGAAGGCGGGGTTTGGGATGAGTTTGACGCTCGTGTCAGAAAGCTCGGGCTCGGATTCCGCGGCACTTGTCCTTCCGGATGACAGGAGGTAGGTGGAGCCTGATTTTGGCTTCCTAAGAACGGCCTTTCCCCCGCCGCAGGACCAGAAGGCAACGATGGAATCGGCCTCGTTCCTTTCGCCTAGGCCAAAGGTGATGTCGGCTGAACCGGCGCTGAGGGAGTTAAGTGAGGCGCCGGCCTGCGCTGTCCTAACGAGGTCACCCGAATAGAGGGTTATCCTGTCGCCGGGCGCGGGCCCATTTATCCTTACCTTAATGTAGTTTCCCCTGGCGTTAATGTTCTCAAGGAGGCGCAGGGAACCGTCGGTTATCAGGGCGATGTCTGGGTCGCCGTCCCCGTCGTAGTCGCCGGTCGCGAGGGTCCTCGCGCCTGCCACGGCGTCAAGTCCCCACGCTGATGTCCTGTCAACAAAGAGCCCCCCCTCGTTAGCCATTAGGAGTAGTCCTCCGTCCATCCTCACTAGGAGGAGATCGTCCCATCCGTCCAGGTCCACATCAACGAAGAGTCCGTCCCTGAGCGGCGGAAGGCCCGATAGCCCGGCCTCCCGCGTAGCATCGCGGAAACCCTCCGGCCCGCCCGCGAGGAGGAGCCCCCCCTCGTCCGAACAGGCGAAGATGTCGTAGAAGCCGTTCCCGTCGTAATCCCCAACAGCTACCCCCCTCGTCTCCGATCCCCCTGCCCTGAAGAACACCTCCCCCAATTTCTCCCGCCTTCCCTTTATGACCAAGAGCCCCGCGTCCTTCTGCGACAGGATAACATCGGGATAAAGGTCACGGTTAAAATCAATCGTGATCCCAGAAAATCCATCAGCGGATACCGAGGCCAGCTCAGAGGGGGTTTCGTCCCTGAAACCGGCTCCAGCCGATACCCATAGCCTGTTTCCGGGTTCGCCTATGAGGGCTGTGTTGATCTCCAGTAGGTCAAGCCTGCCGTCGCAGTTCGCGTCAAACGCAATAACCCTCCTTGTGGAGCGGCCGCCGACAAACCCCAACTCAGCCGATACATCCTGAAAAACCCCGGCGTTTCTCTTGAGGAAAACTATGGGCGAACCGAGGTGCGAGCTCGCCCCTATTATCTCCACCTTCCCGTCATAATCAATGTCCCAGGCCAAAAGCCCCAAGAGGCCAGGCACAGGCCCGGCGACCTCCTGGGTAGTCATATCAGCGAACTTGCCGGCACGGTTTTCCAGGAACCTTGTGCCTCCGTCCTCCGGCGAGCCAGCGATAAGGTCAAGGTCACCGTCGCCGTCGTAATCGCAGAAGGCCACGGACCTCACGCCAGATACCCCTAGGAGACCAGCCTGAGGCGTGATATCGCAAAAGGCAAGCAAAATCCACTCTCTCACAGCTTGAAAATGATAAACCAGATTTTACGGCCGATCAACTATGGGGGGATACCCCGGCAGGGTCTCAAGGGGACAGTCCGGGCAGGCCGGCCCCCTTTTCATGCACCTCGTCTTGCCCAGGCGAACGAAAAGGGCGTGAAATTCGTTGAACATCTGGGGATCAGGGGGGAGGCTCTCGTGAAAAAGGGACTGGACATCGTAATAGTTGGCATCCGGTCCGATGATCTCGTGCCTACTAAGAACCCTAATCGTGTAGGCATCAACAACAAAGACGGGCCTACCCAAAGCGTAAAGCAGGATGCTATCGGCTGTCTCAGGACCTATTCCCCGAATTGAGAGCAGGGATTCCCTGAGCGCGCTGGTCCCCATCCCCTTCATAGCCTCAAAACCGCCCACTTCCTTGAACCAGGAGAGGAAATCCTTTATTTTCCTAGCCTTCTGGTTGAAATAACCGGCAGGCCTTATCATTGCCGCCAGGGTGGAGTGATCAACCTCCAGCAGGGCCTCGGGATCAAAAACGCCCGCGGCCTTGAGGTTGGATATGGCTTTTTCTACATTGGACCAAGCGGTATTCTGGGTGAGTATGGCGCCGATGCAGACCTCAAAGGGCGTCTCCCCCGGCCACCATCCCTGGGGGCCGAAAGCCCTGAAAAGCCTCTCATATATGTCGGTAATGAGATCAGCTGTGCTCATGTCCCCTCATCCTCCCGACAACCCAAAGGAGCTTCTCCCTGCTCGTGAGGACGGCAATCCAGAGGAAAGCGATGACCTCCCTCGGAACAGCCCTGGCCCTGCCCCTTTTCTGTTCAGCGAATCCGGGCATGAATATCTGGACGATGAGCCTGAGAAACGCTGTAGCGATAAACAAGGTGGTAAAATTGTTGATGAGAAGGCCGTAACCCTTGAAATGGAGCCGCGAAAGGGCAACAGCGAGCCACGAACCGAGGAGGCTCGTCAGGAAAGCGGCGGTTCCGGTCGCGAAAGAATACATTGCAACGGATGAGTCCCCGGATTCCCCTCGGTTTTCCATGAGGAGATAAAGCGCGGCCAGGTTTATGCCGGGCCACACAACGCCCGATAGGGCCGCGTCAATCCAGATGGGTATGAGGTTTGTCCTGTCCGCGAAGGGCCAGAGAAGCGGGGTGAGGATAGCGCCGACCGAACAAAACCTGAGAACAGCCCTCGCTCCGACGCGGTCTATGATCCACCCCCAAAGTATGTGAGAGAAGAAGACGCAGACGCCCGCTACAGCCGTATAGAAGGAGACCTGGGTGTAGGTCATGCCCAGGTTCTTGAACATGTGCGCTCCCCAGAATGGCGAAGAAAGGCCGTTAACCAGGGCCCAGACCACGAAATAAATGAGAAAAACCCGGTAGCTCTTGTTTTTGAGGGGGAGCAGGAGCGCGGCCCCGGCTTTTCGGAACCCCTTTGCGGCCGGCCTCCTGCCCTCATACTGAAGAAAAGAGAGGATAAGGGAGGCCACGGCGAGCAAAAAGGCGAGAGCGAAAAGAACGGCGTATCCGAAAAGCTCAGAGCCCGCCTTCTTGTAGGAATCCAGGAAAAGCCCCGCCCCTATTGTCCCCGCTATACCCACCGCGGATAGTATGCCTGAGCGTTGGCCATAATACCTGCCCCTTATCTCAGCGGGGACCAGATCCGTACACCAAGCGAGCCAGGCGTTCCCGCTCATAGCGTTCGCGGCCAAAGAGACTCCAACGAGAAAAACAAACGCCCAGGCCTTCCTGGCGGGATCAGCGGCCAGGAGGGGAATTAGCGGCGCGAGGGCCCAGATTGAGCGCGAGAGGAACCCTGTCCAGACGGTTGTCTGTTTGCGTTGACCGGTTGACTCAACGATGTAAGCGGAAAGAAACCCGAAAAGCGTTGCCAAAAAAGAAAACGCGCCGAGTATCCCGATCTGGAAGTCAGAGGCCCCAAGTAGCAGGGCGAATGCGACAGGATAAAGCCCTATGGTATATGAGTTGTGGATAGCAACAGCGGCTCCCTCAAAGTAGGAGATGAGGAGCGTCCTTTTTACGGGCTTTGGGATCTGCGTCAAGGGTGAAAATTATAAGGAAAAGCCTTGCCGGTTATCAGTTGTGATGTAATGGCTGAGTCTCATTTTTCGCTTGGCTCCTAAGAAGGACAGGGCGCAGACTGCCCCCTACTTGTAGCGGTAGACTATCCTGCCCTTGGTGAGGTCATAGGGGGAAATCTCAACCGTAACGCGATCCCCCGGCAGTATCTTGATGTGGTGTATCTGCATCTTGCCGGAGAGCCGGCAGGTGACCTCAAGGCCGTTATCAAGCCTCACCTTAAAGGTGGCGTTGGGGAGAACCTCCTTCACCGTTCCCTCAAGCCTCACTACATTTTTCTTATTCAAGGCGGAGATTATGGGGTTGAGGGCTGTGGCTTTTCAAGCTTTCGTTTTGTCCACGACGCGAATGCCATCACGCTCATGGCGAGTGAAAGCCCCAGAAGGAGAATGGTTATGAGGAGAAGAACGGAGTTCATCACGGGATTAGCAAGGAGCGAGCGCGCGAAGACCCACGCCTGCCAGACCAGGGCCGCGATTGTGGTGAACAGCATGAATATTGCGGGGATAAGGGTTATCCAGCAGGGTTTCCTGGTAGCGAGAAGCCAGGATGTTATGACCAGGAGCGCGAGCGCGGCCGTGAGCTGGTTGGCCGAGCCGAAGAGCGGCCATATAACCTTCCAGGAGCCGGTAAAGGCGAGGAGGGCCGCTGGGACAATGATAAAGCCCGTTGCAAGCCAGCGGTTTCCGATGCCGGTCAGCTCAGAGAACACATAGCGCCCTATGCGGGTGGCTGTGTCAAGGGTTGTGAGTATGAAGGCGTTCAGTATTATCACCCCGAAGGCCCCCGCGTATCCCCCGAGGAAAGGCACCGAGAGGTCATAGGCTTTTCCAAAAAGGGTTATCGGGTTGCCAGAAGCAAGGCCGAGAGCGCTGACCATCACTATAACCATGAGGGAAAGCAGTCCTTCGCTCACCATCGCTCCGTATCCTATCCTTTGGGCGTAGGCCTCTCTCGGCAACTGCTTTGATGTTGTCCCGGAGGCGATAAGCGAGTGGAATCCGGATATCGCTCCGCATGCCACAGTAACGAATAGCATAGGCCAAAGAGGGCCCTCCTTGGGCAAAAAACCCACGAAAGCGTGGGCATTTACCCGCGGGTGGCTCACAAATATCCCGATATAGCCCAAAAGGAGCCCGACAAAAAGGAGGAAGGCGGATATGTAATCCCTGGGCTGAAGGAGGTATTGGACAGGAAGGGTTGAGGCGAAAAACGCGTATACAAAAAGCCCAGCGATCCACACCCATGTAGGGCCGGTTGGGAATTTCCAGACGCTCCCGAGGAAAAGTAGCCCCGCCAGGCTCAGGAGCCCGACGAGGGTTCCGAACCAAGAGGGCAAGTTAGTCCTGTAAAGGAGGAGCCCAACGAGAACTGCAACAGGTATAAGCCCAACCGCTGGAGGGATAACAGCGGGAACAGCGACCATTGATTCTGCGGCTAGGACAGCGAAAACGGCCACAACCAGAAGGAGGGCAAGTAGGACGAAAACGGAGAACATGACCCTCGCCCACCGCGAGATCACGGCCTCGGAGGCCTCGGATATGGATGTGCCGCCCCTCCTGAGCGAGAGAACTAGGGAGCCGAGGTCGTGGACCCCTCCCGCAAAAACCGTTCCTCCGAGCACCCAGGCAAGGGCCGGAAGCCACCCCCAAGCCATTAGAGCGACGATAGGCCCAACGATGGGGCCGGCGCCAGCTATGGAAGAAAAGTGGTGGCCGAAAAGAACCACCCAGTTTCTCGCTGGGACATAGTCAACCCCGTCGCGCTTTGAAACAGCTGGGGTGGGATTGGCGTCTGAAACCCCGAATACCCTGGAAGCCAGCCGCCCGTATGTGAAGTATCCCCCGATGAGGAAACATGCTCCCAGGACAGCGAGAAGTATTCCGCTCATAAGGCCTTAGGGGGTAGTAGGAGCGCTCATCTGGCAGTGGCCCTGAAAGAACGCCCCTTCCTCTATGACCAGCTTGGCGCAGGTCACATCCCCCTCCATCCTGGCCGTAGAGGAGAGCTCCGCCTTGCCCTCAACCAAGAGCCTGCCGGTTATACGGCCCGCGAGAACAGCGGAGGCTGATCTTACCTCGCCTTCAACCGAGCCATCCTTTCCGATTATGAGCTCGCCCTGGCAGGACACATTGCCCTTAACCCTGCCGTCTATCCTGGCCCCGGCCTTTACCGTGATGTCGCCAACGATCTCGGCTCCCGGCCCTATGACGGTGTCAAGCGCGGCCCTCTTTTGCGGCTCAGGGGACTTTTCTTTCTTTTCCCCGAACATCATCCTCCTTATATCTTTGCCATCGCGGAGACCAGGGCGTCCAACTCCTCCTTCGTCCTCTTCTCGGTAACCGCTATGTTGAAGGAGTATTCGCAGAAATCCTTGGGGAGTTCAGGCCCGACGAAGAAACCCCTCTCCGCGAGGGCTTTTATAACCTCTGGAGCCTTCTTTTTCTCGTGATAAACGCTGAATTCGCGGTAGAAAGGCCCTTTGAATGTTAACCCCCAACCGGGGAGCGAGGCTATCCTATCCGCAAGATAGTGGGCCTTCTGAGTTGACTGCTCCGCAACCTCCCTTATGCCCTCCTTGCCCATCGCTGAGAGATAAACCGAGACCGCTAGAGCGATAAGCTGCTGGTTGGTGCATATGTTTGATGTTGCTTTTTCCCTCCTTATATGCTGTTCCCTGGTTTGTAGGGTTGTTACGAATCCCCTCTTGCCATCAACATCTTGGGTTACGCCCACTATTCGCCCCGGCATCTGCCTCACGAACTCCATCCTGGATGTGAATAGGCCGAGATACGGCCCCCCAAAGGAAAGAGGAAGGCCGAGCCCCTGTGCCTCGGCTACGGCTATGTCAGCGGCGTATTCTCCCGGAGGAGCTATGATGCCAAGGGATGTCGGATCAAAGAAGCTTATGAGGAGCGCGCCCTTCTGGTGGACGAGGTCGGATATCTCAAACGGGTCCTCCAGAACCCCGAAGAAGTTGGGGTGCTGGATGACGACGGCCGAGGGGGCTTTTTCAAGGGCGGCTCTCAGGCTTTCGGCAGAAACCCTTCCGGTTTCCTTATCGTAGTCAACATCAATGATCTCCGGGCCAACGCCGTGCAAATAGGTCTCAACAACCGCCCTGTAGAATGGATTGAGGTTTTTCGGAAGAGCAACCCTGTGAACCCCCTTGACCCTGAAAGCCATGAGTATGGCTTCGGCGAGAGCTGAGCCGCCATCGTAGACCGAGGCGTTGGAGACCTCCATTCCGGTTAGCTGGCAGATGAGGGATTGGAACTCATACATGGCCTGGAGGGTGCCCTGCGAGACCTCCGGCTGGTATGGGGTGTAAGCGGTATAGAACTCAGAGCGGGAGATAACCGAATCAACTATGGCCGGAGCGTAGGCATCGTAGGCACCGCCGCCCAAGAATATCTTTGCATCCGACCTGTTCAGCGCGGCTAGGCGCTCAAGGAGCTCCTGTGCCTCGGCCTCGGACAACGGCTCAGGCAGGTTAAGTCCCGATTTGGTCCAGAGCGCTTCTGGGACAGCGGCCTTCATGAGCTCCATGACCGTGCCAAACCCCATGGCCTTGAGCATCTCCTCCCTTTCCTCGGGAGTATGGGGCAGGTAATGGTCTATGGGCATATCAGTGCTCCAGGGTGGCTAGATACGCTGAGTATTCGGACCCGGTCATCAGGTTGGCCTTCTCGCCGGGGTTGGAGAGCTTTACCCTAACGAGCCAGCCCTCGCCGTATGGGTCGCGGTTCACGATGCCGGGATCACCTTTGACAGCCTCATTAACCGCTATGATCTGCCCGGAAAGGGGAGCATATATGTCGGACGCGGCCTTAACCGCCTCAACGGCCCCATATGGTTCAAACTGCTTCACCTGCGTTCCGACCTCCGGAAGGTTCAGATAAACAAGATCCGAGAGCTGGCTCTGCGCGTAGTCAGTTATCCCAAAAAGGGCTTCGTCGCCCTCTATCTTAGCCCACTCATGTTCCTTTGTGTAAAAAAGGTTTTCAGGTATGTTCATGGTTTTTCTCCTACAGCTCCCAAATTATACCGCAGGCAGGAGGGGGGGATCAAAAACCAACCCTAGCTCACGCAAGGAGGCTAGAGCCTCAGCACATAGGTTATCCCGTCTTCCTTGCCGTAAAAACCGGGGTTCTGTCTGAGCTTTACGAACCCCAAGCCTTCATAAAACTTCCTAGCTCTTGTGTTTGAAACCCTCACATCAAGGACTATTGCTCTCCTGCCCGTTTCAACTGCATACTCCACGCACCTCCGGATAAGCGCCTTGCCCAGGCCAGTTCCTCTCCTGGCCTCCTCTACCGCGATGTTCGCCACATACAGGTAATCAACCATATCCCAGACAACGATGTATCCAGCAATCACGCCGTTATCGTCTATAACCCAGAAAAGGGTCCCTGGCCTCACGAGCTCAGCCGCAAACCCGTTGCGGCTCCAAGGGTCAACAAACGAGGCGCGCTCTATTGCCAGAACCTGATCAATGTCCCCGGCTCTCGCTGGACGTATCTCCACCTGAAAATTATACCCCCAAAAGCGCCCGCTCCCGCAAGTGTAGTTGTTTCGGATTGGAGGCCTGGTTTAAACTTTGCTCCTTTGATAGCGAAGGTCCTCAGGGTTGAGATCATAGCCAGGAAGGATGATTTCTGGCCAGTGCTTGAGGCCGTGAAGCGCTCAGGCACACTGCACATTGAGCCTGTTGAGGATGAATCCGAGGCTCTCGGGCTTTCCGAGGAGGAGGCATCCGAGGAACGCGCCCTCTCTTCGCTCTTACCCCTTTTCAAGGAGATGGCCTCCCGGGGGTTTCCGGAGTCCGAGCCCCTTGATCTGGGAACGGATGGGGTGGTGAGGGAAACGAGGGAGATATACGGCAAGTTCAAGTCAGAGCTGGGCCGCCTGGAAGAGATGAGGTCAAGCCTTCGCCTCATCGCCGATCACGCGAGGGTGCTTGCCGCGGCCGCACGGGTCGTGCGTGAGGGCCAGGATCACCTGATCATTACCATTTCAAGGGAGGAGCTCCGGCACCTGAACCGTATCAAAGGTTTCCTCGCCGAGCGTGGCGTGGAGCCGAAGCTTGAGGCCGTTGAGGTGGCAGGAAGCCGCGTGGCGGTTGTGATACCAGGGGGGAATATCCTCGCGGAGCTTAGGGAATTTCTCTATAAGGAGGGTTTCAACGAGCTCCGGCTACCGGATTCGCTTTCTGGGCTCAGCCCGCGCGAGGCAATCGCTCGCCTTGAACAGGATCTCAAGGAACTGCCGCTAGAGATAAAGAAGGCAGAGGAGGGCCTCGCGGCCTACCTTTCAGAGAGGGCGCAACGCCTCTCTGCCCTCATGGCCACCGCCCTTGACAGGCTTGCCTGCCTGCGTGTAAAGGCTAAAATGGCCAAGGGGGGGAGGTTCACCTTCGCGCTCTCTGGCTGGGTCCTTGAGGAGGAGAGGGATTCACTCCTGAAGGCCCTGAAAGGCCTCCGGGCCGCGGTAAGATTCTCAAAACCGGACAGAAAGGAATACCACAGGGTTCCCGTAAAGCTGAAAAACCCTCCCTTCGCTCGTCCTTTTGAGGCTCTCCTCGCCATATACCAGCTTCCCATGTATGGCACCTCTGACCCAACCTGGGCCCTGTGGTTCTTTTTCCCCATCTATTTCGGCTTTATGCTCGGGGATATCGGTTACGGGATAATTGCCCTCGTTATATTCGGGTTTATGAGGGCCCTTTCAAGGCCGCGGACCATGCTCAGGGACTTCGCCAACCTGTTCCTCTGGGCATCCGGTTGGACAATAGCATTTGGGATAGCATACGGCGAGTTCTTCGGAAGCCTGGGGGAGGCCCTCGGCATGAGGCCGCTCCTTTTCCACAGGCTTCATGACATAACACCCATGCTTCTTGTGGCCGTCGGGCTGGGGGTCCTCCAGGTTCTGCTTGGGATATTCATGGGATTTCTGAACAACATAAAGCTCAGGCATTACAAGCACGCCATATACGAGCTGGCGAGGTTTCTCGGCATAGGAGGGATAATCGTCGCCGTCCTCGGCCTGGCGAAGGTCCTTCCTAATCCTGGGCTTTGGGTCGGGCTAGCGCTTATCCTGGTTAGCCTGCCAGCGGTGGTCTGGGTTGAGGGTTTTATCGCTCCACTTGAGATGCTCTCTGCCATAGGCAATATGATGAGCTTTGCTCGTCTTATGGCAATAGGCATGGCCTCCGCCATACTCGCCATGATAGCCAATATCTTCTACTCAAAGATACCTCTTCTCATAGGGGGCCTCATCGTTGCTCTACTTTTTCACACCCTGAACACGGTCCTGGGGATATTTGACCCCACCATACAGGGCTTGAGGCTTCAGTTCGTGGAGTTTTTCTCCAAGTTCTATGTGACGGGAACAAAGGCATTTAAACCGTTGAGGATAGGAGGAAAGGACTATGTTTCGTAGGATAGGAACCTGCCTGTTAGCGGGAATAGGCGCCCTTTGTGGCTTTGTCGGAATCGCGTTCGCGCAGGAAGCCGCGGCCCATGCCGGAAAAGACCCCCTGATCTACCTCGCTTCAGCAATAGCAGTATCGCTTCCGGCCATAGCCACTGGCTACGCGCAGGCGAGGATAGGCGCGGCAGGCTCAGGCGCGCTCGCTGAGAACCGCGAGCTGTTCGTTCCCATAATGATCCTTCTCGCCCTGCCTGAGACCGCCGTTATCCTCGGGTTCGTCATAGCGATCCTTGTGCTCTTCATATAGCGAGTTTATGGGCGAGGAAATTGAGCGCCTGGCTCGCGAGGCCGCGGATGCTGAGGCGTGGTCAGGCGAGCTTGCGGCCAGGGCCGAAGCCCAGAGGATAATAGCCGAAGCTGAGAGGCTCGCTGAGGCAAAGATAGCCCAGGCTGAGCGGTCGGCCGAAAGATGGCTCGCCGCAGAAAGGGCAAAGCGCCTTGGGGAAGCCCAGAAGCGGATCCTGGAGGATACCCTGACCGTAAGGCACAGAGGGGTGGAGAGGGCGACAGCGCTGGCCAGGAAGGCGCTCTACGAGATCAGGTCCGATCCCGAGAGGTATGCCCCGGTGCTTGAGGCCCTCATCCTTGAGGCCGCAGAAGGCATTGAAAATCCCCTTGTGGAGGTTGCGCCTCAGGACCTTGAGTTGGCAAAGGAGATCCTCAGGAGAAACGGCATAAAGGGCGAGGTTCGTCCTTCGTCCGCTGTTGACGCTGGAGCGGTTGTCCGGGACGCGGCAAGGGGTTTCTCGGTCTACAACACATTCTCCGAGCGCTTAGCGAAAGCCGCGGAAGTGCTCCTTTTCAGATTCGGGGAGGTCTTTGGCGAGGGCTAAGGCCTAAATATACTTGCAAAAGTCCAAGCTTGAAGGCTTTCCCGATAAAAGTCGGAACCGGATTGTTTGTGGCGGCGCCGGGTTCTGGATTTGACCACGGCCCCTATCTCAGAAACGACATCAGGACTATCCCCAGCACGGTAATCACTATACCTGCCCAGCGAAACCTTCCAACGCTCTCCTTGAGGAATATCGCCGAGAGGACAGCCGCGAAGAGGGGGCTAGTTGAGGAAAGCGGGGACACGATGTATATCTGCGCAAGTTTCAAAGAACTTATGAAGAAGAAAGCGCTCACCGCGTCGTGAAGGACTCCGGCCCCGGCTATGGTAGCCCAGTCCTTTGGGCCAACCCTTCGGAAATCCTTCCAGTAGAAGGCCAACGCAACCCCAAGGACAATTAAGCACGCGAAAAAGACCCTGAGCCAGGCCGCGGTTAGAACCGTCGCCTCCATAGTCAGGGTCTTAAAAACCACATTGTTGACGCCCCAGCAAACCGCGGTGATCCCAGCGAATATCCAGGCATTTCTCGTTTCAACGGTTTTGGGCGAATCCATGTAGAGAAGCCAATTCCCGGCCAGGATAACAGCGGCCGCGACGAGCGAAAGCGGCCTCGGAATGATTGAATAGACCAGGAAATCAACGAACATTGCTATGGGCGGGTAGGAGTTAACCCCCGGCGAGACCAAAGAGACATCCATTCCTCTCATGGCCTTAAGGTAGAAGAACCAAGCCGAGACAGGGCCGAGCAAAGCGCCTAGGAAACCGAAGAGCCATGCCCGAGGGCTTATGTGCGTTAGCCAGTGAGGGTCCAGGATTGCTACCGCGATAGTAAGGGCCAGGAAACCCGCGGAGAGCTTCACTGCGTTAACCAGGAAGGCCGGGTAGCGCTCAGACTGCCTCTTCAGGATAACAGGAGTGAGTCCGGAAAGCGCCGCGGACGCGAGCGCGGAAAAAATGCCCAGCATTTAAGCGGAATATTATAAGGCTTATCATGTGGACGAACATGAAACCGCGATTTCCGCGCGAGCTCAAAATACAAAGCTACCCAAAATCCAGGAATGAGATCTGATGTAAAGCTACCATAGAGCTCTGTATCCTTTGTCGTGTAAGGATCGTAGAAGATCAATTGGACACACCCTAATTGATGATTCCACGATCCAAGTGTTTGGTTCCCTTTTTTGGCCTTGGTTCTGAAGAAAGGCATCTTCTCCTCCTCAGGGGTTAATTTTGAGCTAGACGAGCTGAGCGGGAGACGAGGTGCGGCTCGTCCGCACCTCCCGAAGGCTTGGTCTCCCGCGAGGCTCCTGGTCTTGCCGCACAGTTGAACAGCCTTCTTATAAGCTCTTTCCTCAGCTCAGACAATCCGTTGGGATTGATAGAGAGAAAGGTTTCAAGGAGAAGGTGTTTTGTTTCCTCAGGCACATCCTCTCTTTCAGTAGCTCTGACGAAAGGAGGCCTCATTTCATCGTGTTTCCTAACAGCGCGGCCGTCTATCCTTTCCCAGTGGTATCTCGTGGCCGCTCTCAGGAAGTTGTGTGTCCATCTCAGGGGGCCGCGGCATATCTCCCTTATTATCTCAAGGGCCTCATGGGTCTCATACCTCAGGTATCCGAGGTCCTATGCTTCCCTCAACATGGGCGTTGTCGTTCTTCCTTCCCTGCCTTGACCTTATGAAGGTAATCCCTCTGGCCTTGCAGAAGAACCTAAGGTGGTCGTTTAGGAACTCAGAGCCATTGTCGGTCTGAAGGGTCTTTATCTTCCACGGTATTCGTGATAGGGCTTCTTTGAGGGCTCCGAGAACAGCCTCTCTGCTCTATCTCAACCCACAGGGTGCACCTGTCCACAACCACAACAGCGCATATGTAGTGGCCTCCGGAGGCGAACCAGGTCAACCTGGATGTGGCCCGGTTCATCTGCCCTCGGATATGTCTCGCTCGTTAAGGGATTGTGCTTGTATCTCATCCTCGGAGGCTTGCCTTTCTCGTAAGACCTCCTCCGCGATAGTATCCTCTCTATGGTTGAGCGAGAAGCGAAGGCCATGAGTTCCTTTACCTTTGGATCAAACCTGTGGCCGTGCAGTTCCTTGAGGGGGATGATCCAGCTCAGGGAGGCCTTGAGGTGTGCAGGGGAGG
>Ga0078972_1004430_pt1 | contig 38517 bp, 39 predicted proteins | sample YelNatPaOPGAMG01_FD_67568 | JGI IMG/M metagenome (GOLD analysis project Ga0078972, IMG submission 67568) | Hot spring thermophilic microbial communities from Obsidian Pool, Yellowstone National Park, USA - OP-RAMG-01 (SPADES assembly) (version 2) | ecosystem: Environmental > Aquatic > Thermal...
AGGACATACATATGTCCGCCGATATGCCATTGACACCGACAGGCTGAGGGACAAATTTTATGCGACTGTGAAGGCTGCATTTAATGCTGTCAGAGAGATAGCGGATGCTAGTGAGGCTGATGATGACGAGGGCTGGCTCCACACGGGTGAAGTCAGTCTCGTCTACGGGCTCCGGCGGCCGCACGGCTCTGACTCGTCTGCAGAGTACGACTCGTGGGGAGACTCTGCAGAGTACGTTGTGCGGGTACGCATGACGTACTCGCCGGATGGGTGGGGCACACCATTCGCCGAGGTTGCGAGGCGGGGACGGCAGCCAATAATTGTTAGCCTAGACCTAACCGATATCTTGGCGGACGCAGTGGAGCGTGAAGGCGTGCTGCCGGTCTACGACCATCGCCCGCAGGTGGTTGAGGCAGTACAGTAGACAAAGAAGGAGGCGAAAAGCGATGAAGAATGAATACACAGTGGCGCAAGAGCGCCGAGCCTGGAATGTGCGACAAGAAGTCCTGGCTCGAGCCCTTGATATCAGCGTCGCAACGCTAATTGATATCGAAAAGGAAAAGGTTGAAATATCTAAAAAGCAAGAAGAGAAAATCCGCCAGAAGATATACGAATTAGCAAAGGAGTAGGCGGCATGAAGCTGGTAGAGTATATCGAAGAGCTGGCACGCAAAGTAATCGCCGAACAGGCCAAGGATTTGCTAATTTTTGACGCTGGCGAATTCTGGCGGGCTAGCGAGTGGATTGATGAGGCTGGTGGAGATGATATCGAGGCTGACGTCCATCTTTGGAGCGAAGATAGCGGGTGGGCGATGGTTGGCGATGCACCCGTCGTCTTTCTTACAGTCAATAGACCAATTATGCCGTTCGAGGTTAAGGCGCTACAGTACGCCTTAATTCGGCGGAAGCGGAGAAAGGAGGTGAAAAAGGGTGGCAACGAGCGGAAGAGTGATAACAGTGGAGTCAAGCAGTACTCCACAGGAGGCAGTCTTGCCCACGGGCACGAAGAGCTTGCTAATCAAGACCGATGCACCCGTAGAGGTGTCATTTGAAACGGAGAACAAAATGTGGACAGATGAAAGGAGGAATCACCATGGAACTGCGGCGACTCTACGAAAACAACACAAGAATCGCGATCGGGGATCTCTTGTCCGACTACGGATCTCGCGCTAAATATGATCCCGAAGGAAAGGTTACGAAGTATGACCTTGACAAAATGGTCGTACATGATCATCGGAACGCGGTTGCGGCAGAAGCAAAAAGATCTACGCTACCGCCTAAGCAACTCTATGACGGCACGGTGGCCTGGTGCCGCCTGAGTGAGGTCCGACATGCGGGCGACATCGTAGGCTACCTGCTCGAGATAGACGAGCCCGCGGGAAAGGAGGCGCGTTACACTTTAGCCTCTCACCAGTTCAAAATATGTGCCGCGGCAGATATTAAGATCATCCGCAAATCTGTCTGGACGCTTCTCTTGGAGAGAGGCGAAAAGGGAGCACTTGTCGCTTTGTACCGAGACGGAGAACCTAGCGTGGTACGACTCCTCGGCAGGTACTACGTTTTTGGCTACGGCGACCTGTCACCGCTTGCCTACCTGATGGAATTCGGAGAAGACGCAGAAAGGAGGATGCAAGATGGCAAACGAGAGATATGATTATGACGAGGACGACATTGAGTATGCGAGTGTGCGGGACGTCGCGCTCAACCTGATACAATTCACCAGGTACGCGGCGACGTTCCAGGTATGCGACGTCGGCGACCCGTGGCGCAGGATTTACCTCACTATCACACCACGGGAAGACGGCATGCTGGATGCCATCGTCACAAAGTACGAAAATTGCAAGCCGGTAGAGCAAATAGCTATCCTCTCCGCAGGTGATCTACCACTTGCGGTGGGGGCGATCATGCTACCGAGTGTAAAGGGGGTGAAGTGATGGCTTTCTCTTGCCCTCAAGAGGACAAGGTCTATGCCTATCGCCATGGCGCGGAGAGGCTGGACTATATCTCTCGCCTCGACAACGCCAAGATAAGGCAGTATGTCGAGAACTACTTCGGCGACTGGTTAATAGACGTCGGAACCCTCGTCGTCACGTTGCGCCCCGTGGAGAACGGATACAAGGTAATCCTTGGTGCCGATTGGGCTACCGACGAGTTGGGCGTCGCGAGTGACCTCAAGGAAGCGGCGGCAATGGCCGCGGGCAAAGCCTATGCCATTGCCGAAGACTACGAGTGGGAGAAAGGAGGTTGATGAGGATGAACCATTCGCCTGCCCAAGTGCTGTGCCAAGCCACGCTGTCGAGATTCAGAAAAGCCTACCAACTCCGCCAAAAGGAGGTCGCAGAGGCTTTAGGACTCTACGAAGCCACGCTCACAGACGTTGAGCGCGGGCGAATTAGGATAACGGCTGAGGAGGTACGGCGGATCGCCCGCGCCATTGTGAAACTGTCAGAGCGGCGGGCAGAAAATGCCCGCAAGAGTCGTCGCGAGGCGGAGCCTGAGCCACTACCAAAACCAGCATTTGAGGCTTCGCCTGAAATTCAGGAGGAAGACGACTTCGCCGAGATCTTCGGCGATACAGAGGATGACGACCTCGCTCTAAGATGGCGGGGGCTCGTCTAGGAGGTGCAGGCTATGACCTTGAGAAGAATATCTGAACTGCTCAGTGACTTTGCCGGCGCTGGCGCCATATTCGCGTCCGGTCTGTTCCTCGTCTTAGCGATCCGCTCCCTCGTTGGAACGCTAGGGAACGAGGAGACGATGCACAATTATTCGATCGGAAGGGATATCGCCGAAGACCCGATACGTGTCCAGGAGATCGAGGTGATCCCCGCTGGGGAATCCACTCCCGATGTCGTCGTAGTAACCGCGGCGAACCGTGGACGGTATGACTATACCGTCCAGATCGTCGTCGAATGCTACGACGCGAAGCATCGCTCCTTGGGCTTCTCCTGCTCCGTTCCGTCGCTCCTTGAGGCGGGCGCCTCAAGGAAGGTGATGGTTGAGACGCAGCACCGCAACGCAGAATCCGCAAGGGTTGCGGACATTGCCCTTACCCCATTCGAGTAAGATTACGGCAGGGAGGCTTCGATGCCTCCCTGCTCCTCTCTAGGAGTCGAATATAGAGGGTTTTAACTCACCTACCACTCGAATAATAGTTTCCGCCTGTCCCTCGTAGACCTCGTCCAGCACCAAGTCTACGGTCTTGCGGGAATCGTCGGGGATGATGCCCGCCTCCACTAAGGAGTCGAACAGTGGCGGGAATGCAAGGAGGTTCTGGATATCCCGTCGCCGTCTATCTGGTATACCAAAGGAGACGGCGACTCTATACCTCTCAAATCGCGGGTACTCGTATCCGCGGGTTTGATCCAAGAACCACCTTCGCCATGGTTCGAAGTACCTGTACTGTTGGCTTCTCCAGTGGAGTCTAAGCCACTTGTTTTTGCTAGGTGGGAGACATGGGAGAACTAGGGTTACTATCCCTGGTTGCACTTTGACGAGGACTGATGTCTTTGGTGGTTCGAACCGTGGTTTACGCGTCTTGACTTCCTTTGGCAGAGTCATCTTCAGCCCTTCCTCCGTTAAGATTAATACGTCGCCTCATGCGTCGTACCTCTTCGCGATACGCGTCGATAAAGTGGGCGCGAAGTGCGCTCATGTTATCGCCCCACCGTAAATCCTCGATGCCCAAGCATTCTGCAATCGCTGGAACAGGATGGGGCATCTTATAGATTCGGCTTGCCCTCCCATCCTTTATAGCCGTTATCACTGCATGCCATGCTTCAAGGGCGGTAGGCAGTCCCATCTTCTCGATGGCGATATCCGCTATAGCATCGCGGATAACGCCTGGAGGCGGCAGCGTGTTCCTTTGCCAGGTCTTAGCGACGACATCTGCCGCCTGCTCGAATATCTCGTCGGGGACGTCTGCGAAGAGGCGTGCCCAGGCGGCTGCGGTCATGCTGATACTACGCCTGGGCACGTTCAGCGCGTCCGCTAAGAACGTAATCTTGTCAACGACGATCTTCTTCGAGGCCATCCTTAGACCTCCGCGAATGGGTCAAGGCTTTCAGCAACAGGCTCCCCGCTTTCTTCCCCTAAGTTCTGGGGGATGAGAGCAATCGGAACCTCTCTGATCTCTACGAAGTCGGGATACACCGCTTCGGAGAGGACGAGTTTCTCAAATCCTTTTCTGTCCAGTTGTAGGCAGAGCCCGTGAGCCTTTGCCCATTCGAAGGCATCCGCATCGCTATAGCAGGGTTGCCTGCGTATGGCGACACGTATCCCGAAGGGCATCTTCTTTGCTCCCGTCTTCTCAAAGTCGGAGACTGCTTTTCGCCGCATAATGGCCTCTACCCTCTGAAGTTTTGCACGGGCAGAAGCCAGCGGAGCCTCAGCCTGGTCAATCTTAGGCTGGACTTCTGCCATGACCTCCTTGTACCTCTTTTCTGCCGCTTGCAGGCTCCGCTTCTCCTCCTTGTACCACTCAAGAAGCGCTTCCCAGGACGCCTGTTCCTCCTGCTCATACGTCATCGACGTGTCCTCCTGCTCGTGCGTCATCGACGTGTCCTCCTGCTCATACGTCATCGACGTGTCCTCCTTTCTGGTGTGCTGGTGTGATTGAACAACCTTTGTTAAAGTAGAACCTTGAGATCAGATCGATCTTACTGATTTGTGACTGCAGACTATCCAATTCCTCTTGAATCTCAATGATTAGACCAGATATTCTCTTGATGGTCTCTCGAATCGACTCAAGAGGCCGGATATCAGGCAATTGATCCAAACCGTAGATAGCCAAAAAGATAGCCGTGGTCGGTATCATATAGACGTCGGCAAGTACACGCAGTTGCGCATTCGTGGGAGTCTCCTTTCCTTCCTCCCACAATGCCAATTGCTCCGCAGTTATACCTGCCAAGCCATCCTGAATAGGGTCAGGGTCGCAGAACTTAGAACGCTCCTCAACGCATTCCCTACTTAGCCCTAAGTTCTCTCTTATTTGCCTTAACCTTGGACCGATCTTGTGGCTAGCGCTAGCCACGCGCACCTCCTTGCTATGCCTTGAGGTTTCCTGGGCAGGATCCACTGCGCCTACGACCAGCGCCAAGGCCGTGCAGGTAGCCTTCCTCCCCATTTGTTATCCTCCTCTCGCTATCAAGAACGGGACTTGCCCACGGTAGTTAGGTCACGCGCGGGGACAGGGGGTTACGTGGACAAGCCCCGAAACTCCCTTTGGCGGGGCGGTAGCCACCGTGGTTTGCATCCATTCGCCATGAGGGGGTTGCCTCCTTTCCTTTTTGGATTTTTAGGGTTAGCCCGCCCCGCCACAATGCCTTAGCCTAGACCGTTCTCTAGAAGTTGGCCTGTCTCTCCCCTCTGAGACTCCAACTCCCTCTGCTCCACTTCCTCCTTCACCTCAATGTACCTCCTTTTGAGGTGCAGGAAGTATTTTGATAGTCTTTCCAGCCCTGCCTCCCGTAAGAACCGCTGTATACGGTCTGCAGGATAGGTGAGTTGGTTATATTCCTCCAGCTCACCTTCGGCGAGGACTCCAGAGGAGACAATACTATTCCATCGCCTCATGGGAGTGATAAACGCGGGCTCAATCTCCGCCCGCTTCTGCCAACCCTTCACGATGCGCTCACTGAGTTGCCTGCGCATCTCAGCGGGACCCTCGGGCTCTCTGGTTGGAGTCTCAGTTGGAGTTTCAGTTGGAGTCTCTTCCTCCTTAGGCGTCTCCTCTTTCAAGTCAATAATTGTGCCTTCGGTGGTCGACATAGAGGATGTAATTTCCTCCTCGGTGTAAATAGGACCCCCGAAGACGTCAGGACAGAACCGGCGGGCGCCTCTTGTCATTGCCCTAGCGTAGAGCATGTCGCTAGGGTAGGCCACCCACGGGTTCACCGGCCCCTCCCTTCTGTCAGCAGTAAGGCCTGCCCTTTTTGCCTCCTCAATAGTGTAGGAAGCAACACCTAACAGGCGGCCCCCTTCGTAGAACTCAATCTGGCAGCACTCGTCGTCACACCTCTTGATGGCGTAGTCGTACTTCCCGCTACGCTTAATGAGCGCTGCCATGAGGCCGGCGGACGGCACTGTCTTCCCGTGTATTACACGGATATTCTCAAGCGCCGTCGCGGGGCCCACGCCCAGTTCTTGTCCCCGAAGCAGCCGCATTGCTGCTTGCGCTGCGACTGTTATCTCGGGGTAGACTTTGCTTTCCGCGGCTAACGTCGCCACCTTTATAATGGTGTCGAGCCGCTCGAGACTAAGGTCGTCCCTGACCTGTGGCAACTTCTCTGTCTGGCTGCTCATTTAATACCAACCTCCTTTCTACTCTGACGCCTGACCTGCGTAGCCACGCTCTCAGTGAGAGCGGCGTGTCGCCTGTCTGCCGCGCTATCTCCGCCAGCGCGGCTTCAATCGAGAAACCCTGTCGCAATTTCTCGTTCACATAGTGAACGATCTTGCGCAAGGTTACCGCGTCTCTGCGCATGGTTATCACCTCCGTGGTAAATATTACCACGTGTAGCAATAATTGTCAACACAATTGTTTGTATTTTTGCAAAAATTATGGGGATTTTTTTCGCCGTTCTTCCACAGCCTCTCGTACTGCCCAAGTGGATGCGCCTGAGACAAACATCCTGCCTTCGACCAGTTCGACGAGAGCATTCTCCAGAAGTTCAACACGAGTCTCTAGCCGACGTAGAGTTTCTTCCAGTTGCCCGGTCGCCAGTTCCCGACGTCCTTTATGGCTTCCTCGATGGTGGCGTAACCTAGGGGTGCAAGTACATGTTGGATATGCCATGGTTCGCTCCTTATCGGCGTCCACCCCTCTTGCCTGCAGATGTCATAGAACGTCTCGAGCGGTATACCGAGACGGTACGTAGAGAAGTCAAATGCAAGTCCCGCCTCGTGGTAGCTGCTACCTGGTGTCGCCGCAAGCCTAGGCTTGCGTATCTTAAGTTCCGCTTGGTCTTGCCAGGGGCGAAAGAGGTCGGTAAAGTAGAGCCTACCGCCTCTTGCTCTCGTCCTTGCGATTATACGGCCAAGCGAGCCTGCTACCCGCTCGTGCACCTTGGAGTGAGCCTCCGATACTCGTCCTGGCACCTTAACGGTTACTAACTTAGCCATAGCCTCCCTCCTATTCCACGAGGACACACCCTCGTCCAGGCCAAAGGAGCACGCTCCTCACCTTCTCAGCTCTTACTGCGTCCCACATGGGTTTCGGCAGGCTTACCTTGTCCATGTGGGAACGAGCAACAAGGACCATCCCGCCTTGGAACCGTCGCTGAAGGAGAAGTTCACTCTCCTCATAGTCTTCTATAGGATTGCCAAGGCTTGTTACCATGGTCAGTATATCGTCGGAATACGTGCGGTCGCACGCGTACTTCCGCCAACCTATTGCTCTTTTCTCCGCTAACTCCCCGGAAGGAAGGTAGAGCAGGACATAAGCAATTGCGGTTGAGATGTAGTCGGCCCGCAGACGACCAGCCCAACCTGGTACCTTCCATTCTGCTACCCACTCAAAGAGCGGGCTCTCAAGCAGGCTTGAGGCATGGTTGGGGTAGCCGCGTCGCCCAAAGTCGAAGCCTTGTAGGCAAAAGAGGTGCTCCTGGATTGCACCAGTAAGCAATGCCCTCTGCGATTCACTTGTGGGGTCGCCATCACCATAGAATCCTGGATTGTTCCCAATCCGTTCGTAACTAGAGAGCCCGTCGCAAACCGCCTCAAGGAACGGCAGCCATGCGTTTTCCCGCCAATCGTCTTCAGAAGAATAATCCCGAAGCGCCTTCCCGCCCGTGTAGTACGAGATATTGTGGGAGAGATAGTCCCAAGTCCAACCTGAGTAGCCATTGGGAAGCCTTGCCAAGGAATAAGAGACGTAGGCTTCCGCTACTCCTGATTTCCCAACGTCGATAAAGTCATAGGCCCACGGTCCCTCAGGGTCTGTCCAAGTTACCTTGGTGCCATCGGCGTACCTTAGCCACCAGTTGTTTGAATCGATGTCCGTCTTCGGGATGGGGTAACTTCGCTCATCGGGGTGGCTCTCATTGTCGCGATTCCATACCGCCATCTCGTAGTGACGGTACATCTTGATGTCGGGGTTATAGCCCCGAGCGACATCGATATCAAGGCCAAGTACTGAATCCATTACCTCCGAAGTGGTAAGAAGGTCATGAGCACACAGATGAGCAAGGTAGTCGTCCTCGTAGTCCTGCCTCATGTGCCAATTATTGTAGTTGTGCCACTTCATCCGTTATAGATGCTCCAGTGTCGTCTTCATCCAGGCGTAGACGCCGTCAACTGCGGTATCCGCCTGCGTCTGGTGTAGTCCCAGCTGAATAAGGAGAGTCCTTAAGTCTGACCACCTCCGTGAAGTAATAGTGACCGTATAAGGGATCCTGAAGAAGCCCAACTTAAGCCTCTTATTCACGACAAGGTCAGGCCAGGTCTTAAGCGTCGGCTCCGTCGTTGCCATCTATTTCACCTCCCCAAGTTACTTCCAGGTACTTCCAGAAAGCCTTCAGTCCTGCCGCTATCACTGGTGCGGCAAGCGCCCTCCAAGTAAGCGGTGCCCCGCTCTCAAGAAGTACTACTATCTGCCCCAGTGCGGCAACAATGAATGCTTTAAGACCACTTGTTAATCCTGCTTTCAGGGATTCCATATCACCACCCCCTTTCTATTATTTTCGCAAGAATGCCAATTATTGCGGCAATAATTAGGCTGGCGATACCCCAAATTGTTGCCCTAAACCGCTCAAGTTCTTTTACTCTCTCTTCAAGGGCAGGAAGGATACGGCAAGCGTCAAGTACCATGTCAATCTTCTCCTCAAGCGCCACTTGCCGTGTCTCTAGTCGGGTAAGTAATAATCTGATGTCGCTCATCTCATCACTCACTTTGCGTCACCCCCAAAGGACGTAGTGCGGGGATAAGGGGTCCACGATATCCCGTTTCCTCGAGCACCTGCCGAGCCCGCTCCTGTCCCATCTCGAGAAGTTCCTTATAAATTGCTCTTCCTATCTTTTGTCTGTCCCCTGTATTCCAAATGTCGGGTGGTATCTCGATACCACGTCTCGTTGCCACCCACTGCATACGCTCAAGAGCATCGGCAACAGGTACACCTTTTAGAGATGCCGCCTCCGCAACGATGCCCATATCGTTGTCTATGTTGCGAATGAAGGCGATTGCTCCTTCAACCTTGCTTAGGCTACTTGATATCGGGTAGATGCCAAGGGTAGCGGTTTCAGCGTCTACTCCTTGCCTCATAAGCGCAATTGCTTCCTGCTTTGCCTTCTTTAGTTCCCTCTCGTAGTAGTCTCGAGCAGTGTAGAGTTGAGACCAGGTTACTGGCGGTTTAGTAGTGGTCAGGAAGAACCTCGAAAGAACAGGCAAATCCTCGAGCCCCACGCCTGGCGCTGGATACGAAGCCTTCGTACCCCTCTCTTGTTCGCCGAAGAAGAGGGAAGCGGTCTGCAGGGCATATCGCCCAATTTCGCCACCATACCCCCTTACAATGGTCTCTACGTATGCGGGTGCTACACCAATCTTACGACCGAGGACTATGGACGCAGGTGAAGTTGCGCCCGTCAGTTGCCAGTAGGGCTCCTCATATTGCAGCGAGCGCGGAATAATCACTGACCCCCAAACTGTCCTGTTAGTTAGTATCTCAAGAATGGGGAGCACACCAGTAAATACGGGGTCAGGGATTATCATCTTAATCGAGCGCCTCACCTTGTCCCATTTATCAGGTGCTTGAGAAAGTGCACTTGTTATCGCCGCATGCGCAAGGTAGGCAAATGTAGACGGCGCAGGAAGCCTAAGTACATTGTCCGTACCAGGCACCTTGACATGCAGGTAGGCAGTCTTCTCCTCCTCGCTTAGCCCGTCGTACCACGCCTCATCGGAGTAGCGCAGGTACTCAATCAGTTTTGCTGTGGCAAAAAGGGAGAGGACAGCAAGCGCCGCTTTCGGGTTCTCCTTTAGAATCTGCGCACAGCGTGCTATCTCACGAACGTTAGCGTTGAAGAACGCAACGAGCGCATTGATGTTCTTGGTAACTGTCCCGCCATGACCGAAGTGGATCGTTGCCTCTTGTCCTGCTATTACATGGGGGTACATATTTGGCATTGTCCCCTCTTTTATCTCTTTCTCTTCAGCGGCAAGCAGGCCAAGCCGACTTTGCAGTTCGTAGAGCCTGCGCTGCAGCTGGAGGACACGTGGCGTCCCCTTTGCCTTCTCAATCTCCGCTTTAACCCGCTCTATCGCCTCCTCAATCGCTCTTCTATTCGCAGATAGCCTACGTGGCCACTCTTCGTAACTTTCGGTTACTGCGGCCACACGAGGTATCGCCTCCAGTGCAGACGAGAATCTAAGGAGCGAATATGTCGGATGCAATGCCCAATCCCTTAGTCGCCACCAGGCACTACTTCGCATTATCATCGCAGGGTCGAGATGCCGCCCACGCAGAACTTCTATTCCTGCAAGTTGCCTGGACATGCCGCCAAGGCCAAGGTAAGAGAGTATCGCTCGCATCTCCGCTTGATTTAGGAATCCATCGTATCTCCGAAAGACGTTCCGCACCGCCTCTCTGAGTTCTGCCTCTGTCTTTGCTCCGTGTAGAGACCGCTTCGCATCCAAGAGGAATCTCGAGAACATGGCCACTGCCTTTGCTCCCCTTGGATAACGCTTGACACCGCTTAGGCCTTTGCCCATGGCTAGCATGGTCAGGTCCCTCATTAGATTGAATATCATGTAGCCTGGACCCGCAAGGATCATCCGCCTCACAAACTGGGCAAGGTTTGAGAGGATAAAGACATGCCAACCTTCCATATCTGCGGTCTTGAAGAAGGTCTGGAACGCCTGAATAAGCGAAGGTTCAATATGATAGGCGACAGGTCTACCATCCTGCCATACGTAAAGTACACCTTCTGGTGTAAGGTCTGCAAAGAGCCTCTGCGCCAGTGGCGGCACTGCTACCTCGGCACCCAACTCCATCTTCTTCATGAGGTATGGAGCATCGCCTTGTTCCGCCGCCTCTTCTACGCATCTTGCTACTTCCGCAAACAAGTTGTTCCGTGAGACCGCACGGAAGGTAAGCGCTGTCATCTCTACTAGCGATTCGAAGGGGTCAAGGAAGAATCGCTGGGTCCCTAACCTGCGCTCTATATGCGGTATCGTCGCCAACCTCACAGGTCCCTTCGGAATGCGATTCTGCTGTGCCCTCTCTACGATTAGTCGGAAGTAAAGTGGCCAGGCAGCGGCCATGGTCTGCGCCTCACCCTCGGTCACAAATCCTGAGTCACGCATCATCCGAAGAAGAGCATCGACGTATTTCTTGTACTCCTCGATTACTACTCTGAACCTCTGCATCTTCTCCGCATCTTCAGCGTAATGCTTAGCAGTGGCCACTACAGGTATCACGCCATCTGCCTGCGGTTCTAGGGCAACCTCAATGGCTCGCCTCATTTCTGCAACCAATTGTGCATCGTCCTTGGTTAGACGGCCAAGAACGGAATACACGGTCGCATGTAACTTGTCCTTTGCCATCTGCAGCGCTTCCGCAACCTCTTTATGTTGCGCATACGCCGACTGTTCTATGGCCGCAATCAGTTCCTCAAGCGAACCATAAGGCTGCTCAAGGTGGCGGTTTATCATCTCAAGCGTTGCCTCAGCGGTCATAAGCGATACGCACTGCGCATACTCGTCAAGGTCGTGAAGCATGGACACCATCATCTCTACAGGCAACGCTTGCACAACGCCATGTTTGTCAACAATCCCGACGGTAGCGGCGGCATCCACCCAAGATGTCCATCCTAGAGACCATTCAATCGCCTCCCTCAGCGTCCGTGGCTGGAATGGCCCCTGTGGCCTGTCGCTAACCCTGCTGTAGACGTCGAGCATCTGCAACGGGTAGGACTCATCTACAAACATGGTCATGAATTTCATCTTTGCGCGGTCAAGGGCACTGAGTTTCCTGTTGACAAGAAAGCCTGCGAACGGATAAGAGACCGCAAGCATCTTGCGCATCGGGTCGCCTTCCATCATGTCTTCGCACAAGCGCAATACGGCATCATAAGCCTTGGGCATACCCGCAAGTCTGAACATCTCCCTCACTGTCTTCTCCGTCTTCGGCATACCAAGAGCAGAGACAAATCCAAGACAGCGCGCCGCAAACCATTCCGCAATCGCCTCCGCCTGCTCTCTTATTTCGCTTACCCCCAAAGCCCCGCGCAACTCAAATGGGAAGCCCCGTGAGGCAAGCTCCTCGTATGCTTCCGCAAGGAACTTCTGCACCGCGGGCGCATCTGCAACTTGCCAGTAGTTCGCTGGGCTGACGCCAGTTAGCGCCACGATCGCCTTGTGGTGAGCCACATGAGCAAGTTCATGGATTGCTGTGTAGACATCGTGAGCATGTGTTATCCCAATCATTGTCCCTGCAGAGCCGTAGGGATAGACCGCAGTACCTTCAGCCGTATAGACGTCGCCAAGCGCCACACGTGTTATGCTTCTTATGTAGTCAATGACTGTCTGAGCAGTTACAGTAGGCCTAGTCCGACGTCCAGCCCTGTAGATGCTCGCCTCCACTGCTCCCATATCGGCCGAGTAGTTTTTCGGTGTCCGTGTAAGCTGTGTCGGGCTTACACCCGCAGGCAACCCTGCCTGCTTTATCATCGATTGCAGAAGAAGTGGACGGCCAAGGTCGTCAGCAAGGGTTCCACCAACTTGGCGTATGGCTTCGATAGGAATGCCCTCCCTTGCCCTTGCCTCTATAAACTCATGCCATATACCCAGTCGTTGTGCTTCGTTTGTCGCAGAAAGAAGACTCTCCCGCAACTCCTGCGCCTTCGCAAGGAGGCCAGCCCTTACGTCGTCTGGCAGATTTTCTAGTCTCCGGCCTTTTAACCTAGATAGCCTGGCAGTCTCGTAGACAAGGCGCCAGAAGTTATAACGATGCCGCTCAGTTAGCGGATCCTTCGTCGCTTCGTTTGCAAGACCCTGCTTCTCAATTGCGCCACAGACATCAGAGACAAGTTGTCCACGCAAGGTTTGGCGGTTCTCTCTTGACAATATCTCTAATATCTCACGAATCTCACTAGCGAGTGAAAGAGCGAATGGGTCCGCTCGTTCCTTTGTGTAGTCCCGCAGACGGTCCGCAAATTGCAGAAGGTAAGGGAGGTTTAGGCCTACTGCCGCTCCCTCTTCTTCGCCTTTCTTTGCCCTCGGCCGGGTTACCATCTCCTCTGGCTCAAGTCCGTAGCCAAAGAGGGTATACCAAAATGCTCCGTCCTCCCCTCTCCTTGTGGCATCCGCCCACATCTCCGCCGCTCTCATCACACCAGGATGGCCACCAGCGTTCAGGAACGCACTCCAGAGTCGCCTTCTGTTTGTCTCGTCAGCAACCGCTTGGATTATCCATTCGGGGTCCGCATGCCAATAGGCGCTTATCGTCCTAGCAATGGGGATAGCGGGATTACCCGAAATCGAACCTGGTAGGTAGCGAAGCAAAAGCCCTCTCAGGAACTTTGCACCTTCTTTTGACGTGAGGAAACTCTTGTACTTCGCTCCCCCAAGGGAATAGGAGAGGACTTGCGCTATACCTTTGCCAATCTCCTCCTCTCCTAGGAATGCCAGGCGTACCATCTCTGCAGGATTAAATCCTGTTCGTACCCAGTAGCCATGCACATGGGCATAGAACTCCTCGAATTTCTTAAGCTGGGTCCTTGCCTGCCTAACCTGCGAGTTTAGGTTGCGCTTCTCCTGTTTTGTCGCCGCTTCTTTTGCTTGCCGCTGCAGGTCATCTACAATGCGTTGCAACTCTTGCCTTATGCGTCCGAAGAGCCATAATGCTCTTTCGTTTGCCACTGCTACTTGCGGATTGCTCACAAAGGCCCTCGATGCACGATCCACGGCGGTAAGGAGCACCTTATTCTCTTCGTTGTCGGGAGCGGAACTTAGCCAATGGACTACCGCTCGTCCCAGCCTGGCCCAAGAGGAAGGTCGGAAGTCAAACTTGTCCCAGAAGTCTAAATCTGCATATTCGCTAAACTCTTCAATGCCGCTTTCTGCACACCACTTCGCAAACCGTTTCCACTTAGACCTCTCTTCTAAAGTGGCGCCAAATAGGCCTGGCGCAGGATCGTTTGCGGGAAGACCACCAGGAGCGCTGTAGAAAGCCTTAACCAAATGCCCATGCGTAGTATATTGCAACGGTACGGTTATATCCGTACCAAGAGCGTGGTTTATTGCACCAACGAGTGCAGGTGAAGAGCCTGCTGGTAGCATGGGAGCAAGCGCCTCAACTGCACGGGCAAACTGCGGGTGTATCTTTCGCCCTCTCTCCAATGCACCAAGTAAGGTGTGGAGACGTCGTTTGAGCCCTCGTACGTATTGAGGGTCGTACTGCGATCCCGCCTGCTCCACTGCCTCAAGCACCTTTGGAACCGCGCTGGTCACCTCTGCGGCCGCTTGCTCATCGCCAGTTAGAAGCCAACGGGCAGTGAGTTCGTCCAACCCCCTAGAAAGCCCTGCGGCCTCGAACACCTTCGCATCCCCTGGCGCAAACTGCTCAACGCCAAAGAGATTCATCATCATACCAACCAGGCTCTCGTATGAGACTTCACGGCGAATATTATATATGCTCCAGGTTTCAGGGGCAGAGGTTGCCCGCACCTTCTCCGCAATTGCTGAGCCAGTGCTATGCGGTATGCCAAGGATATTGGCGACAGCCTGCCCCGCAGAGCCCTTAGGCGCAAGTATCGCTGCTCTCATCGCACTTGCTACCTTCCAGGCTCCAGGGAACGTATCAACGTTTATCTTTGAGAGGCGGGCAATCTCATCAATCTCCTGTGGGCCAAGCCCAAAGGTTGCAAGCGCCTGCCTCATTGCACTGCTTGGTCGGCGCCTAGCCATCCCCTCTATCTGCGCTCGTATTGCGTTCGCCTCTTCTCCTCTTGTAGGCTGTAATTTGTTTATCACCCTGCCTGTAATCTCTTCCCTATAGGCGCTAGAGAGGTTAGGGAGTTCCTTAGGTAGGATATCCTCATCAAGGAGCGCTCTTATCACCTTGTTCTCTGGCGGTCGCCACCCTAGAGCCCTCATATGGGCGAGTTCAATCACGGAATCCTCGCTTATGCCAGCACGTGCGAGGGCGCTCTTTATCCCAGGTCTTATATCTCGTTCATCGGTAAGTGCACCTACAATGTCTCGTAGCCCTGCTCCAGTGGCAAGACGCATCTCACTATCGTAAGCTTCGAACACGCCAGGCTTGGCGAACTGCCCCAGGGCACTTTCTGCGTGCGCCACTCTCACGAAATCTCGAATGTCTGCTGGCAAGCCACGAATTGCACGCTCCCGCTCGTAAATCCTGTAGGCATTCTTAAACTGCTCTATGCCCGCAGTGACTTGCTGAAGCAGTCTTTTGCGTGCTCGTGCGGAGGCTTCCTGCGCCACTTTCTTTGCTGCGGCTACTTGCTCCTTGATAGGCTTAGGGAGACGAACCCATCCTGCTTCACTACCAAGCACCCTTCCAGCAGGCGCTGTGATCTTAGCGGCGCCTGCCTTAATCTCTGCGGCGGTCTCTCTTGTGAACTTGGCAACTTCATCCAGGCTAGACTTAGCCTTGGATGCTTCATTGGCAAGGACATTGCCTACCTTAGGCGCAGAATAAAGCGGAACGCCAAGGAAGAGACGCAAAGCGGGATTAAAGATGAAAAAAGTAGCGGTATTTGAGGCGACGTCCTTGCTAAGTTCCCGCATGTACTCACCAGGCGGCATCTTCTCTTGGGCAAGGTATCTTCTGTACAGCTTTTCAACTACATGCTCCTTAGGGAATGGCGGTGGTGCACCTGTCTCTGCTTGGAGCCTTTGGTATGCGGACTCGGCTTCCCTTTGTGCTCGTTCGTACACCTCCTCTCGTCGCCTCTTCTCAAAAGTGAGGCTAAAGAGAGGTCCCCAAACTATTGCCTCCTTAAGGTCACTCTTCACTTTGTCCTTGGAGAGTTGAGCCGCCCAATACTGGAGGAACGTCTTTGGCATCTCCTCCTTAGGCGGGGCAGAGAGCATTGCCTGCCAAGATGCTTCGCCTCTTCTAATTTTTTGCGCTAATCTAGTGGCGCTTTCTGCACCGTATCTTCTTGTGTACTCAGCCGCTATGGATTTGACTCCCGCTTCTCGAGTCGCCACTTCTTTTGCGCCAAGGCCGGCAGAGTTTGCCATTTCTTCTTCAACTAATGCGTTGATGCTTGCCTCAGAGAGCGCCTCTGTAGCGTGCCTTAGACTTGCGGCTGCGACAAGTTCGCCTATGCCCGCCCAATAGAGCAACTCTGTGGCGCCTTCTGGAATTCCGCCAATTTCATGCACCTCTGGAGTGCGCAGTTTACCTGCCCAAGTTGTTCCTTTCGGCTTAGCGACTGGCGGGACCGCTAATCTTAGTTGTGGCTGTGAAGGGTAGAGCGGCTGCCTTGCCTCAGGCTTCGAATAAGAAGGAACAGCCCACGGGATGCGGGGAGGCTCCTTGCTTGATGGGGTTATCTTCGGTGTCAGCGTTGTCTCGAGCGCCTGGCGCTCCGTCTTAGCCTTCTTTGCTACCTCTGCCGCCTTTTCCGTGTCTATTGCCCAAGGGGTAGCGGTACGCTTCCAGGTCTTCGGCCCCTCTTTTATCGCCTCTGCAACCTCCTGGCGTACCTCAGCAAGACGTTTGCCAAGTAGTGCAAGGCCTTGGGCAATAATCCCGGGATGCTCAGGCGGCGACGGCGGCTGAGTGAGAGCAGGTACAGGTCGGCGTACCTTCGGCTGACGCTGTGCCTGTTCAATCATATCGAGTACCTTGCGTACCTTTTGCAAGGTCTGCTGGTTATATTCGTGGAGAGCAGAAAGGCGGGATGGGTCCATGTTTACCTCCCTGCAAGCGCCTGCTGTACCTCATATTTCAGCCATGCAGGATTCCATCCTGGATGCTTATAGAGGAAGTACCTCATTATCTGGTCAGGTTTCTTGCCCGCTGCTTCGAGGCGCTTAGTCGTCGCACGTATTTCTGACCTTGTCTTTGGGGAGAATCCAGGACCCGGCGGCTTTTGTGCAGGCTGGTGAGCGAGCCTGAGCGCCCCTGCGGCATCGATTAGTTGCCTGTATTCGTTCCTTATCATGCCCTCAATGAGCGTGCGGTTCACCTCCTTGTGTCGCTTCGCCAAGTAGTCCACAAGGTCGCTAGCCCCTCCCCTAGGATGCTTGCGCAAATAATCGAGCGCATCTGCTCTGACCTCATAGGCGCTCTTCCCCGCAGGTGCGGGATGCTCTAGCTTCTTCTCAGCCTTTGGCCCGGCAGGTGTCCCGCCAAGTTTGGCAATCTGTTGGTTAGTGATATCAAGGTTCTGTTGCAAGGCCTTGAGCACGTTCTCTAGCGCCTGTGCGGTTATAATATCGCCATTCTCTTTTGCCTGGCTTATCTTCTGCTGTACGTTCGCTATACTGCCTAGAAGTTTTATGGCATCGTTCTGTAATCTCCTTCGTGTCTCCTCATCAGAAGATGCCTTAGTTGCAACAGGCTTTGGAGGCTGTGCTTGCTTTCTAACCTCCTGCTGGACCCGCGCTCTAAACAGAGTAGGCGGTGTAGCAAACGCCTGCCCATATCTTGGCGGCGGCGGTAGCGTTGCCATTATGTCTGTTGAGCCAAGCGGAGGGAGAGGAGCGATCTCCCCGCCTGCCCCTTCTGGTCTCTCAGAAATTACAACAGGTGCAGGTGGCAGACCCACGTCCGTTGCCCCTAATCTTGACATTGCCTCCCGTGTGGTGGCATCCAAAATCTCTGCGAAGGCAGGGATCCTCTCCGACAGGTCGCCAAGGAGTGATCTCCATGCGGTCAGTGTTCTAGCAAACTCAGGCGTATCCTTGCTCCCCGTCTCAAGTAAGTTGAGTATCTGTTGGCTTAATGCCCTTAGCGTTCCAAGTTCAAGTGACATACCCCGATTGACAGCGCCAAGGAGTGCCGTTCCTGTCGGGGGTACGTACCTCTGGACAGTGGCGAGGTCAGGTGGAAGGCCTATTATATCTGCGACACGTCTTGCTATTTCATCTCTTAACGGACCCTCCATGACTGAAATTTGACTTAACACATCAGCCATTCGTGCAAGTTTCGTGACCTCTTCCTCTGCGTTCCTTGGTGGTCTGAGCGCCTCCTGGAGGAGGTAGAAGTTCTTCATCTCCTCGTCTGACATGGTGCCAGGGGGACTAGGAGGCGTAGTCGTCGTGGATGGCGTAGCCACAGGCTGGGAGGCATTGAGAGTGAGTCCCCCTGGCAAACTCGCAAGGCCACCTTTTGCACCAGTTGTCAGCCATTCGCCAAAGGGCATAGGCCGTGACGTCCAAGGCATCTCAGGAGCAAGCCCAAGGAGCGAACGCGTCTCTTCAGTAGCGGCAGGTGGAACCTCTAGTGCCGTCGGCTTCTCTTCGGCACCAGGAATCGGGCTCGGTGTTGGCGCAGGCGCCGCCTGCGGCGGCTTGCGTAGCCCAAACCAGCCCTCAATCGCACCAAAGACGTCTGGATATTGCGTCTTTAGCATCTCATATGTCCCGAATCTCACAATAGGTGGAAGATTCGGATTTGAGAGAAGTTCAATGGCGCTTAGGGCAGCACGCATCCTTGCCTGCTCCTGCTCTGCCGCAAGCGATTTCTTCTGCATCTTGCCCTCTTTCCTTGCCAATTTGTATTGTTGCGCAAGTTGCTTCTCTCTTAGCTCCTTCTCTTGGCTAAGTTCCTGCCGCTGAAGTGCCAGAGACTGCTGACGCAACCAGTTCTCAAGCCTTCTTTGCGCTTCCTCTGCAGCAAGTTGCTGGCGGCGCAGTCTCTCCTGCGTCATGATTTCGTAGTAATTGCCCAGACCCGCCGCTAATCCTTGTGCTAATCCTGCTTGTACGAAGGGGTTCATCCTCTCACCTCATTTAGTAGCCACGCCCATACCCGTACTGCATAGACAGCGCTGGCCATAACCACATGGGTGTAGCGAGATATGAGTTATAGACGGCAGACGCCCTCTGCGTCCCTGTAGGCGCTGGAGGCGTCGTCTGCGGGAGTTGCTTATATGCGCCAAGCAGACCCCATACCCTGCCTAAATCGGCAAGCGTTTGAGCAAAGGACTGACCTGCTTGAGATTGCATCCCCATTCCTGTCCCGAAGAGTTGCATTCCCTGCTGGCCCATCTGCCCGCCTAGACCAGCCATGTTTTGTGCGAGACCCCCCATCGCTCCTATCGTGCCTAGGTAGGACTGGAGAGCGGGTGAGCCTTGCCCAAGCCCTTGCGCACCTAGAGCAAAAGTATAGAGATTCCTTGCGGTCTCCATTGCTCTGTTGCGCTCAGCCTCACGCATGGCATATCTTTGCTGCCCAAGTTTTGCTTCCTCCTCAGAGCGTGCACGTCTGTAGGCAAGTTGCGCCGCTGCTCTAAGAGCCGCTTCCATGCTCGTTCCTCTACCTGGAGTGGCCAGACCCCTTGCGGCAAGGGGAGCCATCCCCGCCTCAACTGCGCCTTCGTAGCCTGTCTCCCCGAGCCGAGAGAGATATCTCTGTCTCGCAATCTCGCTCTCTATCTCCTCCTGAGAGAGCGGCTTCATCCACTCGGGAACCTCCGCATGCATCTCAAAGCCCCTCGAATAGGCGACGGGAGCCTGCCAGCCCTCTGGAGGCGCAAGGTAGCCCTCACCTGTCAGCGTGGAGAGAATCTCTTCGGGAGTCGTCGGCTTGCCCTTAGCGGCAAGAGAAAGAAGCCCAGCAGCGGCAGAACCTGTCGTTTGACGATAGGCGTCCAGGAACGCTTTCACATCTGCCGCATCCTGTGCCGTCCCCTTCCCCGAGATAGCGTTTTCAAGGAACCGCCTGACCTGCTCGAAGTCGTTTGTACCAGGCTTGATACTCGCCAGGCTGTTCGCAAACTTGCCCGCCCTTCTTATGGCAATAGGCGAACGAAGCCAAGCAAGTACCACATCATCGCTTATTGGTGAAGGGTAGCTCCCTGTCGTCGCTCCAAGAGCCGACTTCCCTTGGAGTAAGCGCATGGCCTGCCCAAAGTTCTCCGCCGCATCTGGTCGACTTGCATTGTAGGCAAAGAAACGCACAAGTTGTCCCATGGCTCCAGTATCGCCACCGTACCTATCGAGGTAGGGCAGAAGCCAACTTGGAACAGCGGCGTTAGGCATGCCAGGGACTCTAATGTAGGAAAGTCCAGGAATGCCTAGATATCCTCCAAGCATGGAGAGCGTGCCATACTGCAATGGAAGCAAGCCGATTCTTTGCGCATACTCGAGCCTTGCTAGCGGTTCACCATATCGCCTTTGCGCTTCCGCCTGTTGTGCAAGGAGTGCGTCAAGTCGTCTTAGCGCTTCCTGCGTAATCTGCTTTTCCCATTCGAGTTGCTCACGACCTGCCTCTGCCATCTGCTCTCCCGCTTTCGCTTGCTTACGGGAGGCGCCATAGCCCAACAGGCCGCCAATAAGTCCTGCTAAAAGATCCCATGCCATTCCTATCTCCTCCGCTTGGGTAATCGGCTGGGGACATATTTTAATTCGAGGCCTCTTATCTCCTCTATTGCGTCAGCCCCAGCCTTCACTCTTATTGCAAACCTTCTGCCTTCAATGCCAACAAGTGCCTCTCGCCAAGCCTCAGTTCCAAGGCTTGACGGCGGCGAAATGCGCTTCTCCACGCCTGTGTCTTCGCCATCCCTTAGAATCTCAAGGGTTACCCGTGTGCCTGAGAACCTAGGTGTGTAATCAATGCCCACGCTGATTAGCTTCGCAGTGTACTGGTCAAACTCAACGCCGCCGCTCTTGTAGACGCAATCGACGTAAGGCTTGTAGACAGCCTCAATGTATGTCCCTTGATCATGGAATAGACAGAGGGAGTAGACATAGTATTGCGGGTCGTAGGGTGGTGCAGCCCTGCCCCAACCGCCTACAATGACATCGCCATCAAGCGTTGCTTCGCTCCAGCCTAAGGCGCTTGCTGGTACGTAGCATTCGTCTGTCCCAATGAGTGTCGCTGTTCCTGTCGGTGCGTGGATAGCAAGCACACGGGTGGGTCCGTAGACTGAAGGGTCAACGGTAGCATAAGAGAGAAGCCACCACTCGCCTGCGCTAACTGATGCCATGAGTTCGGCATAAGTGTACTTTACCGTTCCGTCGGTGAACTTATTCCAATCTGAGGTCCCAAGCCTTGCCACACTCCTAAACGGCTCTCTATCTGGCGGGAATATCTTCTCATAGAACCGTACCAGTTCGTTTGAGCCAGTAGGAATGCCTACGGGTCCGTCACGGGTGACATAAAAGGTCATGCCCTGCACGTAATTGGCGCAGTCGTTTATTGCGCCAATGTTGCTCACCTTCGCCAAGGCGAAGTCAGACCAATCCCGACCGTAGAGTCGCCAAACTCCGCCCTTTGCGAAGATAAGACACGAGTCACCAATTGCCGAGGATGCCCATTGGCTTACCGTCTCAGGCTCAATTTTTAGTATCTCAATTGCCTCAGGCCCCACGTCTATCTCCCCGCCTAAGGCAGGGGTCATCTCCCCCGTGAGAGAGAGCGGGGTAATAAGTGGCCAATACTCAGGTGAGCCGACGCTTGAAAACCTAATTTTTGTCCCCTTCCAGGCAAAGAGCCTACCGTTCCAGCCGACAAGGCCTTGCAAGTCGCCTGGAGCGCTGTCATGGCCATCGGGTAGCGGGTCGCCGAGGGACTCGTCGGCATTTGTATCTACGAATGACCAGGTATTCGTGGAAAAGTCCGTATCTATCTCTCCAGCGTAGAAGTATGCGCCCAATTGGTCGGCGAACGTACGATAAAACCTGACCTTGGAAGCCTGCGCCCCAAATAGTCTAAATCTTGCGTTTATAGTGAAACTTACAGTTATCTTCGAACCAGCTGACGAAACGGTCGTGACCACACCAAATTCATACGGCCCCGTCTCTGTCCTCGTCTTTGCATCAACGAAGGTGAGAGCATAACGGTACTTACCAGAGCCCACGTCCCCGCCGCTTGTCACCGAAGTTGATTTAGCGGAGAAGGCAGTATCATCTATCCCATGCTCACCTACGGAGACACCAGCGTGTTGCACGCCTGAGATCACATAACCGGTGTCAGTTAATGTGACACCAGCATTGTCATGTATCTCAAGCGACGTATTGCTAATTACCCTGGTTATGACGAACTTCTTCGCCGCTGTCCCTGTGAAGTCAAAAAGAATAGTATCTCCGGCGCCTACGTTTCCTAGCCAGGAGGTTCCGCTTCCTGTCACCACTCGTGAAGAAGCGTTTGTGGTTATCGTTCCCGTGTTATAGATCCGCCCATCGAACCTCCTCGGGGGACGCAGGTCAGCGCTAGTTGCTCCCTCTTTCTTCTTCTCCGTGGGTAGGAAGTAGACGAGGTAGCCCCACTGGACGAAGCGGTAGCGCGGGCAAAAATCATATGGGGAGTAGTCGATCGGCACCCAGTTTTCGCCCACTAAGGCGTAGACGAAGTTTGAGGCAGTAGCAAGAAGGAGCGTTTCTGGTGGCGAGCCAGCACTGCTCGGGGCATATTGTACTTCACAAATTGTCCTTATTCCCTCCTGGTTTAGCGACGGGTCAGGATTCGGTCGGCTCGCCACCTCCTTTAGCCCGCCAAACGGAGAGAGCCTTCCCCTGACATGCTCCAGGAAGGCAAGTTCATGAGCCTCGTTTGCACTAAGCCTCTCTTCCCCAAGTCTAGAGAGCCCTCCCGAGAAGTCTTTCAAGACTAGGCTGTTATAGCCCATGCCATCCCCACTCCGTTTCCCAGGTGGACTCGTCCGTCCTTCCTGGCATGGAATACTCAAGTTCTAACTGCAATCTCTGGACAGCCGCCCAGAACCACTTGGCGTACCTGGACGAGCCAAGCCCTACAGGAGCACCGTCCTGGATCCGCTCATCATATAGGTCGATCGTCTCCGCAAGCGCCGCTGCGCCGTCTGCTATCGCCTCATGGTACGCACGAGGAAGTTCAATCGGCTCATCTGTGTCCTGGGCAAGTTGAGGCGGGTCGACTCCCGCGTAGATAATAAGCGGCGAACCCGCTCTTACTACTACTCTCTCCGTCTCGTCTACTGCGCCGTAGAGTATGCTTGTGAAATACTCAAGTGGTCTCCTTCCGTAACCCTCCCAAGCATAAGGGACCGAATACTTCGTGGTTGAAGCGGGAATGTAGGCAACGACACCAGATTTGTCCCCGTAGACGAGGACATCAATCCCGTTGTGAGAGTCGTTATCCATGGTAAAGTCGTAGATTACGCCCCAGTCGGAGATTGTGGTGGTCTTCTCCGTTCCTGCGGTAAGTTTTATGGTCTCGCTAATCGGTTCGCCTGTGCCGTGTCTTGTTCCCCGTATGGTCACCCAAGTATCTGGCGAGCCAGACTTTAGGGTAAGGTAAAGAGCAGAGTCCCAAGGCTGAGCGCTATTCCAGAGGGAGCCAGGTACACGTATGCTCATGCAGACGTCCTCACCAGCGTACTTGCCGACGATGCCGACATAGCGATTGCGTGTACGGCCTATTAACCTCACGATAGGTGGCCCCCACTGCGCTGCCTTGTTCTGGAGCATTGCATATCCCCAAGACTGGCTATTTGTTGCAACGATATCTTGGTCGTCTTTACCCTTGATATGGATTGTTCCTGCAGGCGGATTAGCGCAGTAATAAGCAAGAATTGTCCCCCAATCCTGACGGGTGGTAGGAACTGCCGCTGTACCGCTGATGCTAACAGCTTCGGTGACCACGCCTTCTTGTTCTTTGCCCCAGACGGTTCCGTAAATGGTCACCTGGTTCGATTCCGTGGGGCTGTCCGCCTTCACCTTAACCGCTCGTCCCTGCGGCTGGTTCTCCGTTCCGCCACCGCCTTGGAAGGCGGTATCCGCAGGACGGCTGTCAGGAGTAGGAGAGCGGTCAGGTGGCGGGTCAAGAATCAGCCTCCGTCCAGCAATAAGGTAAGCCTCAGGTTCGCCTGGAGTTTCGCCAAGTGCGCCCATCCTATGAAAACTTCGTGGGCTTAGGGCGTTTCCCATCCACTCAACACGCATGACTCCCCAACTTACCTCGTCGGGTAGCCTAATCTCCCTTTGTCCTGCGTTAACTGGTAGAAAAAGTGGGCGGATGAAGTAGCCCGTCTCACGAGCAAATATGCGCACTGCTCTGTTGATTAGACGGTTCAGCCATTCATTACTCCATCTGCCTTCTGTCTCTTCATAGGGATAATCGCATCTATCCCTTACTGCTTGTCGGAGTTCAGCAAGTGTCATGGGTTCACCCTCAATCTTACAATGTTGACGTACATCTTGGTCGTGTCCACGGCGACACCGACCTGCACAACAACGTTGCCCGAGCCCGACGGAGCAGTAGTGGTAAGTTGTCCAGCAGTAGTAGAAAGATAGTAGCGGCTTCCAACAGAAAGAGTGGCGCTACCCACTACACTTGTCCAATTGCTAACGATAAGGAAACCATGTGTGACAAATGTTGGGTAACTTCCGCTTCCTGCGGTGAAGTCAGATACCATGAGCCCAAGGGGTACGGCGTACAGGTTATCTGCAGTTGCAGTTGCAGGAGCAAGTTTTACTGCGCCTGCGTCGTAGACAAGGGCAACAGGCTCACCTGCGTAGAGGTTGACGCTTGCCTTATAGGAATTCCACGCTTCAACTACCGCTAGATCAACTTCCCTGAATTGTAGTTTGCCCACAAGGCTGAGAGCGGCGATTGCGTTTGAGTACTGCGTGTAGTATAACAGTTGGTTGCCAGCGCCATTTTTTATGCCGAACTCGTCCACTCCGCCGCAGAGTTCAATAATGTTCCGCCCCTCTGTGGCTAATTTTATTGTGGCCTTCGAAGAATCGTTTGCTTTAAACGTTGCTCCAGGCTGCCCAACGCCGACTATACCTGGTCCCCTCCTTGAGAACCCGACGACTGCAGGACTGCTTATGTCAAAATTGCCCTCGTCCTCCTCGGAGAGGTTCACCCCCATGACCGCAGGCGAACCCACCTCAGAGCGGCTGTAGAGTCCCACACCATCGCTTGAGGAGGCAACAAAGCCGATGTGCGAATCTGCGGCGTAATCGCCCGTTGCTCTTGTCTCATCTGCCGCTGAGCCAGGTGCCATGAGAACGTCGAGTTCACGGGTCAATCTGTCATGGTCGGTGATTATGGTGGCATCGTAACCCGCCTCATAGTAATTGTGCCTCACCATGTCGGGTGACCACCAACCGTCGGAGAAAATGCTATGGCAATGGCCCTGGACATGCACCCATTCCCCGCCCTCTGGTAGCGAAACATAGGGGCAGGTGCTTCTGATGAACTTCCCGTTGTCGTCTCCACTGTTTCCAATCTTTACCGCCGCGGTGAGGAACTTGCGTGTTCCTGAGACCGACCAGACGGGATGGATATAGACAATGGCCGCGGCGTCCGCATCGTTTGCGGGAAGATCATAGGTCGCCGTTCCACCTGCGGAGACACCAGAGAGTGTAGTAAGGAGCGTCCCTGGTGTTCCACCAGAGACTCCATAAATTTCGATATCGCAGGTGACAGAAAGCGGGTTGTAAAGGGTGAGCCGTTTCCTGTCACCACTTATTTGAATTATGGGAGTAGCACTGAATGCGCTCGCTTCAAAGTCCTTATCAAAGCAGGCAATAGTCCTGCCCATCTTACCCGCGGTGATGAGCGCCTGCCAGGACCGCTCTGTGACATAGTAGAGCGCATGCACCTTATTTGTAGTGTAAGCAGTCTCATTATGTGCGTCGCTTGCCGCGGTAACGTAGAGGTTCTCTCCCCTGGCAAGGGCGGCTAGAGCATTATCGAACTGTCCCCTCCAACCCGTTCCACTTGCAGTTGCCCACTCTACTAAATGGTAGTTGCCATAGTAGGTGGTCATGTCCGAAGAAGTCCAGTGGACGGAGCCCGCGAAGACGTGGTGAGCAAGGATGATAAGCCCGCCCGCAGTACCAAGGGCAGTAAACGCCGAGGAAGGCGTTGAGAACGGGTCGACTACAGTACCATAGGTGGCATAGAGCCCACCGCCAGGACCCTCCATATAGACGATGTGGCGGGTGGGAGTAATCGAGCCCGTTTCAATACCATAGATGCCTTCAAAGCCTGGGAATGGAGGTACTGGATGCGCCTCCATCACAGGCTTAATGGAGACAATTCTTTCAGCCATATCTTTTCCTCCTATCCGAATAGTTCAAGGAGCAATCTATCGTTTGCTCCAGCGGTAGTAGGAGTTGTCTGGTCGGATGCCAGCACTACGTAATTTAAGTACCTTGCGGAGACAAGAGTGCCTGCCGCCTCCCATGTGCCACCTGGACTAAGAAGCGCCCAAGCGCCGTCGGGAGTTAGGGCGCCGACAAAGAGTTCAAAGTCTGGCTTCGTAACCACCGATTGATTCCCGCAGGTGAATATTTTCTCCACCTGGTAGAAGGCTTTTGCTCCCTCTGCCTCTGTCTCTGCGGTAGTGACCGTAAGGACATCGGTCACCTCGTTACCGAAGATATCCTTGCCCACGATAAGGATGTTGCTGTCCGTATCGGGGTTCGCGCTGAGCGTAATCTTTACGCTAAGTGAGCCAATCACAAGCGGAGGGTCAACCCTAATAAGCCCGAAAGAATCTTCTCCTGGGTAGATTCTCGCTACAGTATAGTTACCGCCGGACACATAGTAGGCCTCGACATAACCTTCTCTTTCGCCGATTGCTTCCATGCCGCAGAGGTAGTCCCAATCATCGTAGGCGCTTTCTACGCTTGTTGTCCCGTTTAATTCAAACTCCTCAGAGCGGACATTACCGCTTGTGTCTATGCCCCATACTTTTGCCTTCTTCTCCTCATATGGTTTGTGGACATCGGCATCACTAGTACTTGCAACGTATATCCTTGCCCCTCTTGGCTGGTAACCGCCATCGAAAGGCCATTCGATTATGCCAGTAGCGATGCTTTCGCCTTCGGCGTACCTCGATGGTGCGAGTCCGAGGTATCCAGAAGGGGTAGAAGGAAGGACTACTTGCGCTTGGATGCCCCTTGGTAGGATATCTTGCCCAAGTGAGATGGAGCCAGTATCCGTTCCTTCAAGCGGAACAACCTTACCCCCAAGTCTTACGTAACTCATATTTTCCGCCTCCTTCCTCTAGCAGGTTTCTCTGGAGGCATCAGTTCCTCTATCTCAAGGAGGGGGTCTGACTTTATCCCGTCGGTCAGCTCCTTCTCCGAGAGAACGACGTAGGTATCAGGCGGGAAGAAGCGGCCATCTCGCCACAACCCTTGGGGAACACCTGCGGGCTTCTTTCTACAAGTCACTCTATATTTCATCTTGCACCTCCTACTTTAGGAGAACCTGCCTACGACGGGCTATCGTAGGCAGGTCGTAGCATCTCTTACACACCCACCCGCCATATTGTGCGACAAGTTCATTCTCTGCGAAAGCGAACCCGCAGGAATCACAAGTCTTTAGTTTTTGCCCAAATGGCGGGATGGGTCGTTTTCTCATCCTTATGCTCCTGGGTTACCGTACCAGTAGCGCCAATCCCAGCGGCCGAAGCCCAGCCGCATGACACCAGAGTACTTGCGGTCTTTGGTGTTGAAGTCCCCGTCTCTGTCAAACTGCGGCTGCATTCTCCAAACCGCAACGGTGGTGGCGCCAGGACCCGTCGGCCGTCCGCTTTCGCCAAATGGAGCAAGTTTTGCCCTCACAAACCAAGCGGTACTGCTGGAGAGAAACTCGTTGTACACCGCTCTTAGGCCCTGGCGGACGACGTTCACCGCCTCGGGACCTGTGGTGCCAACTAGCGTACTCGACTGGTAAGTGTAACTGATGTAAGGAGTCCGCTCGGAGGCAAGTATCTGGTCTATCGTCCACCGCAGTTCTACGGGTGCAAGGATGAGTTCTGCGTCGAGACCGATAATCTCACCCTGCGGTCCCTGAACTTTGGCCAGGCTATTTCGTGCGGCCTGCAGAGCGGCTATGGAGAAGTCACAGCCTGTGTTCGGCTTATTGGCGTAAGTTCCACCCGCAAGAATTGGGTGATCGGTATCAAAGAAGTACTGGCCATCGCCACCGCTCATCCAGACGGAGGGTACGGTGGACGTGAACCCTGTATTGAACTGGACCATAGCGAGAACATCGACGGTATACCTGCCCATGTCCGCTAGACTCCTCGCCAAGTCGCCAGCCAGGATACCGTGCGGATCGTCCTGCATGGTCTCCATCTCGACGATGAAGCCCTCGCTGTAGGACGCGGGCGTAATTGTGGTGGCATATCCCTGGTAGATCGTGCCATAGGTGATTTCGCCACCGAACGGCTTAATGGACCACATGGGCAGTCCACTCAGGTAGGTTGTGGCTATGTCCTGCGTGGTGATATTGATCGTCTGGTAACATTCGGCATATTTTGTCTGCCCTTGACTCCAGCCTTGAAGCCAAGCGTTTTTGATTCTCGCATCATACAGGTCACTTACAATCGGCTTTAGTATCCTTGTGCTCGTACCAGTTGTTGCTGCCATTTTTCCTCACCTCCTATCCTTTTATCCCTGTGCTAACTGGCAGTAGTCCGCCGTGAATCTAACGAGGACGCGAGCATACGTGTCGCTTGCGGCGTCGTCAGGATGGAATCCGACGACAATCATAGCGGTATGGGTTGTGTCGCCAGGGTCAAGCGTGTACTCAGAAAGTGAGGCTGGTGCCTCAACGCCATATTTTGCGCCCATGACCACGGACGATGCACTGGTTTTTGTGTTTATGACGTACACGTCGCCTGGTCTTATTTCGATAAATCTTATTGTGGCGTTACCGCTTGTAACGTTGGTGGCGTTATCAAGCGCAATGCCTGCAATCGTGGATGCATCGGTGGCTGCTGCCAATTCACCGCTTGTATTTAAGTAGACAAGGTGGCCAGCCTTAAAGGTCTGGCTGTCAGCCTCAGTTGCTGTCCGCACGATAGGCGGAATGGAATAGCCCGCCTGGTAAAGTCTAGGCGGTCTAACAGCTATGGTTGCCATTATTTATCCCTCCTTAATTTTCTTTTTTTAAAAAAAGGACGTTTTGGGCTGCCTGTCTTAACCGCAGGGTGGCATGGGGACCGCCCCGCCGCCCTTAGCCTCGGTGATGCCGAGGGGTGGCGGCGGGAGCCATACCCTTGGCTGCGTTGCGGAAGCCGCTTGGCCGACCTTGTCGGGGCGGACACTCCCGCGGGGCCAATGAGGAGCGCAGGCTTACTCCTCTAGATCTTGGTCGCCAATAGCGATGTCAATAGTTGACTCTGGCGATTCAGGTTCACCAATCTTATGGGGTTTCCCCACCCTTAACCTCTGGGACAGGGAGATCCCCTGTCTTGCTGCTGCCTCGTGAAGGCTTAGCACACGGCCTTTTAACTTTTGCTCCTCAAAGCCCATGCGCAACCTTTCCTGCGCCTCATATTCTTCACGAGGCCGCTTGCAAAGTATTAGGTCAATGTACCTGACGGTCTTGTCAGGTTTGACGAAGGTCTCAGGTACTTTAACCTCATCAGCGGTTACGGGCACATAGCCCATGGATTCAGCCATAGACATGGCCATGGGCGACGTATTCACCCAATGTAGATGCCATTTCTCCAGGAATCCTGGAGGGCAGTCCACCGCGGTGAAATCGGGCGGTTTTAAGAGTTCTCTTGCCTTTATTTCCGCCTCGCTTTGGCGGGGCACTTCACTTCTTCTTAGAGGCATCTTCCTCCTCCTTTCTGCCGAAGACATCAACCACGGCGGGATTGCTTAAGAGCTCGATGAATTCCTTTTCGCTCATGCCTGTACGAGCAAGGTACTCTTGCTCCTCAGGGAGTATAGGGAACTCTGCCTGCTCTGCCCTTTGCGGCCCGCCTAAGGTTGCGCCTTGGGCTACTCGTCTTTGCCGTTCCTCCTCCGCCTGCTGGGAAGGGACACGGCCTGTCTTCAGTATTTTGTTGTATCTCGCGGCATTAACCGCGGTTTCGAAGTACTTCGGGTTACGTGCGAGGCAATCTGCTACGTCACGAAACCCTTGCGCCTTGACCATCGCTTCTACCTCAGCACCCACTTCAGCCCAATCGGGCACCTCCCGGGGCAGGATGCGTTTTGTTATCTCCTGCAGTTGCGGTGTTACTGTTTGGCCGACGAGTTGGACTGCTAGCATAGCGGCGTTTCTTGCCGCCTCGTCGGCCATTCTTTTCGCTTCCGCCTTGGTGAGGTACTCGAAGGCGTCTTCGTCGCTCTCTGCGGAAGGTGCAGAGGCGCCTGTTGTCGGAAACTGCGGTTGATTATACCATCCGTAGTCATACGGATAGGTTTGTTCCGAGGTGCCTGCAACCTGATTCTGGAACTCCCGCAGTTGCTCCTCGATAGCCTTTACCCTTCCCTCCCAAGTACGGTTTGCATGTTCTAATTTCTCCCGCTCCTGGGCAAGGAGTGCTTCTACTTCCTCTTTGGTATAGCTATCCTTCTCTTCTAGGTTCTCCGTCGGTTCCGAATCCGAGTTCTGATTCAAGTCCATCAATTTTTTCGCCTCCCTCTACCATTATTCTAGGAAGTTCCGCAAAATAGTGCGAGATTTCAAAAAGTCTCTGCACACTAAGCATGCGGCTTCCAAATTGTTCGATATTCTCCTCGGGAGCAGGTGGAGTCCACAAGGCATCTGCTGCTATCCCGTAGGAGATGTTGAGCAATTCAGAAACCAGCACCTTCCATCCTGGGTGCTCCTCCAAGCTCCTCAGGTGTTTCTTCGCCGCCTCCGAAATTTCCCTCGGCTGGAGGAGTGCCTGGAACAGGTCTGCCTTCGGGTGCAACTTCAAACGGCCGTTCCTCTCCGGCCGGGAAGGCTGGCGGGGCTTGACTTTGCTTTGTCTGCTGTGCGATGGCCATCGCAATCTGTGGATTAATCGCTGCAACAATTCTCATCGCCTCCTCAGATGTTTGCGGCATGGCGCCTATCTTTAGGTCGACATGCCTATCTCCCATTGCAGTTAGCACATCCCTTTGAGCACGCCACAATCTCTGCGCCTTCTCCAAGGCGCTTTCAGGTGTATCGAGCGGACTAAACTGCATAAATGGGGAACGTAGTATCTCATCCTTTGTAGCCAGCGCTCTTCGCAACCTTACTTCGGGGTTGCTAGCGCCAGTTGTCCCTTTCGGGATGAAATTATATCGTCCATGAACAACAAACGGCTGGATCACCGTCCAGCGTGATTCGCCTTCCTTTGCCGCAGGGTAGACCACTGGTCTTCGTGGCAGGAAGTTGCGAATGATTTCAATGAGGCTTCTTGCGTATCCTTCGAGGCCGCCCCACTCCTCAATGCCATGTTGTAGGCGGCTTACCATGCGGTCGAACCTCCTTGAGCCTGCTTCAATTACTGCGGAGATTTCGAATGCGGTTCGCCGCTCCTCGATTTGCCTGCCTACGGTGAGGTCGGACACACCCACTGCCCGCTCTGCCATCTGTCGGACGAGTTCAATCATGCCCATGGCGGACTGGACGGTACCCATGAGAGCAGGTCCCACGGTTATTGGCCTTATTGAGCCACTAACTGCGGTAGGCCATCTCTCCATTGGTCCCCACTTGATATTCTGAGCCATCCTCATGCCAACGGGAACTTCCATTGGCGGAAGTAACGATATGGTTACTGCGTCTGTCGATTGGTTAAAGGTAGCGTTCATCCAGTGTTGGAGGCCTGAGAGTGTCTCTACGATGCTCTTCCCCCAAATTGTTCTTGGTCTTGGGTCAGGGATAAGCGGGATAAATATCTCAGCGTCGCCATAGATTGAAGCGTAGTCACCGACAGAGAGGACTGTGCAGGCAGGTGATTCCTCAGGATCCATAGCCACAAGGACGAGCAATCTTTTCTCCCTTTTACCCTTTGGTGGTTTCCAACGGATATAACCTTCAAGAACGGGAATGCGGGCGTGCCAAATGTTCTTAGGCTGAACCTGGTCAACACCACGTTGGCTTACCACCTGGTCTTCTTTCCCTTGTGTGTATCTATTCTCGAGTTTCTCAATTGCCCGTTTGAGGAATCTTCCTTCCTCAACTCCTTGAACGATATCGTCCCAGCGGAGTTCAAGTCGGGCAAAGACGCCTTGCGCCTGAGCGATGCTTGGCGTATCCGCAGGAATTACCACCATGTTCTCAGTAGTAACGTAGTCGACAGTAGGAACGACATCGAGGTCTGCTATTACTACAGGCTCGGGACCTAGGGGAACAGTTGGCTTTCCCGTTCGCCTCACTCCAGGTCTCAGCCACGATTGGCCCGTGATTAGTGCGTCCTTTATGGCCATAGAGGCTTTGGTACGCAATTTCATGTAGTTATGCCAAAACTCGAGGTAATTCTCGAGTTGATTGGCGTAGTCATCGAAGGTTGGATCGACACTTTCCACCTCGAATATGGGCTCTGCGCCGAACATGGCGGCATCAAGGTTATCTGTAGCGGCGTCCACCATGTACTGAGTGATAGGCACATTCATGTTGCTCATCCAAGGGAGCCGTTTTGGGGTGAGTTCGCCTTCGTATTGACTCCGATATCTGGAGACCTTCTCTCTCAAGGTATCGAGTTGGCCGTAGGCGGAATAAATCATCTCGCCCAGGTCATGTTCCAAGGCGGAGATATCCTCCTCAGAGAGGCGTTCCATCTCTGCAAACTCTGAGAGTGTAGGTGTTTGGATGGGTTCATCCTGTATTTCCATTTTGAATCACTCCTAGGACATCGTCTATTCTGACGAAACTCACTGTCTTTCGGCCTAGCTCTAGGTCGATTGCCCGTGAGCGTCTATAGACGACTCTATCGCCTTTGGAGAAGCCAGCGCCATCCTTGACAGCGAGGACCCGTCCGATAGGTTGGCCGTATCGGTAACGTTCTGGACGCAAGATACCGCCTTCCTCTGCTGGCAACTCCTCAGGCAAAATGACGCAAAGGTCTCCTCTTGGTTTTATCCTGTTCTCTCCTTGTAATCGTCCCATAATCTTTTCTTTGGCCTCTCGAATCTCCTTGTGTTAAACGAGCGCGGAAGAGCGAAGGTTACGCCGTTTGGCGCAAACGTCTTCTCCATTATTCCGCCGCAGGGGCAAGGATAGTTCCCTGCTTTATCAATTTCTGACGCCCTTATTATTTTTTCCTCCGTCTTTGCGCATCGGTTGCATCTATACTCATAAATCATAGTCTGCCTCCGAGTATTTCGCCTAATGCTCTGAGCCTTTTTCTCACACTTGAGGGGGATATACCCAGGTTTTCGCCAATCTCTTTTATATCCAAGCCGTCACGCATTAGGAGGAGGATGGGAAGTGCTCGTTCTGCGGTCTTCCCGGTAGTAAGCCGTGTTTCAGCGATGAGAACGTCAAAGATGGAGTTGCCGTCTTTGTGCACTTCCTCAATAATTGGGACGGTTACCACTTCCTTTGCCAACCTCTTTTTAAGATTTGAGAGTTTATTTTGCACTACTCTTGCGCCGAAGGTTGAGAATTTTGTTCCTCTTCGTTTGTCGTAGGCGGCGGTAGCCTGCCAGAGGGCAATTCTCGCCTCTTGGAAGACATCGTCCAGATCGATATAGCCGTGGTAGTCTCGATGCATCCATCCCCAGCGATCGAGGATGAAGGCTATAAGCGACTTAGTCTTCTCGTAGCATGAGAGTCTATTTTCGTCTCCTCCTAAGTCTTGAGAGCGTCCGCGCAAGGGCAGCCTGCCTTTTTGTTGTGGTATCCGCCTTTACTGTACCAGAGAGGACTGCCTGAGCGTACTTTGCGACGCTCACACCTGCTCTTTTGGCTTTAGCAGTAAAGGCGCCTGGTCGCTTAATGGCGCTTTGAATCCAATTTCTTACTCCCCTTTTCTTTCGTCTTGCCATTTTTCCCTCCTAGTAGTAAGGATTTGCCCTCCCTTCTGCTCCTGTCCAGACCTCTTCGGTTTGGGTGTATTCCTCTTCGTCTTCTATTTCTACTTCGGGCAGGAATCTTGAGACGTGGATTCCTGCGTAGCTTGCGCAATCAACGAAGTCATCGTATCTTCCTGCGGGGAAGTGGAGGAGTTCATCCTCGATGGCCGCAAGGAAGGGGGCACCTCTTCGGTGGTAGACCGTCCCTGCTTCATATCTTGCTTGCATAGGGAGGCTTCTTGAGATTTTATCTCCTTCTGCCTTAACTGCTATGACGGGGAGGCCGACTTCGAGCATTTTGGCGATGATAGCGTGGCCGATTGTTGCTTTTTCCACGCAGATTACTTGAGGTTCCCATCGTCTTGCGCACATGGTGACCACGTCGATATGTGAAGTTGTCTCCACCTTTTCCCGAAAGACGTCGAGGAGGAGGAGTTCAGCCTCAGGGGTTACTGCCCAAGTAGCGAGGCAGAAGTAATCGCTTGTCTCTTTGGCAGTAATTGACGGGTCAAGTGTCTGGAAGATATTACAAGATTCCCGTTTAACCACCTTAATTCTGGCGTCGGGCTGGTAGAGGATAAAAAGGTCGGGGTTAGCCTCATCGATTTCGAAGTATCTGAACCAATGCGCTTTAAATCTTGCTCCCTCTACAGGGGCAGGCCGTTGTTGGTAGAGTCCAGCGAAGACGTATGAGCCCATGACCTGTTCAGTTTTAAGGAGGATTTCGGCTGAATATCTTCTTGGGTCTAGTGCCTCACCAGGGTTTCTTCCTAGGGGGTCATCTTCTTCTGCGAGCGCAGGGAGTCTAATGACTGTCCAGGCGTCCTTATCTGGTGAGGCGAGGATTCTGCCTGTAATATCGTCCTCATGCCATCTTGTCATAACGATGATGATAGCGGCGCCAGGTTCGAGTCGGGAGTAGATATCGGACTGGTACCAATCCCAGAGTCGTTCTCTATAGGTTTGGGATTCTGCTTCCTGGCGTGATTTTATAGGGTCATCTATGATGATGAGGTTAGCGCCGTAGCCTGTGATACCTGAGCCTACGCCTACTGCACGGAGACCGCCGCCTGCGGCGGTTTCCCAATCGTAGGCGGCGGTCTTATCAGGGGAGAGGGCTACGGTGCTGCCCGCAATTTTTCTCACCTTACGAGAAAAGAGTTCGGCGAGCGTCTGGTTATAGGCGGCAAGGATTACTCGTTCGTCGGGTTTTCGGGTGAGCCGATAAGCGGGATACCTTACGCTCACCATCTCTGTTTTGCCGTGGCGTGGTGGGAGGTTAATAATGAGTCGTTTTACCTCGCCTGCGGTGACTTTATCCAAGGTATTTGCGATGAGCACCCTAAATGGGGTAGTCCAGTCCCAGGTGGGCATTTGCTTTTGCAGGTATTCATAGAAGGAGAAGCCACGGATGCTAAAGGATGCTCTTGCCGCTATTCTGTCTCTTGCACGTTCGAGGAGACTGGTAAGAGCGACATCAGTAAGAGGAGCCTGGTAAGACTTTAGGACCTGATAATCCTGGGGGCGCAGTTTCTCCATAGTAGTGAATGATTGAGATTTTTCTTGAGAGTTCGACCATTATGGCATCGGCAACTGCTGTCGCCTGGTCATGTGGCAATTGGTTATAGAGGACGTTTATGATGACATCCATCATTTTGTCCACGAAGTGAGCCGCTCCTTCGAGGGAGAGCGTAGTACGCTCGCCATATTTCATTCTGTGAGCGGCTTCGACGAGTTTGCCAATCTTTATTCCTTGCTCGAGTATTCTATCTACGTCCTCGGGTGTAGTAACATCGGGATTTTTCTTTAGGTATTCGATTCTTGCCATTCTAGCGAGGGCGATATCGCCGACGAGGTCATAGATATCGGGGTCACTAGCAAGGGACTCGTAGACTTTCTGCCATTCTTCTGGCAAGGTCTTCTTATATCTTTTTACTGCTTCAGAATGTTTTGTTTTTGCCATGTTCTCAAAAAGATGCTCCGCCCTAGTCGGGCGGAGCGCCGACTAAGAGAGTCAGAAAGGAGGATGCACAGGGCGATGCGACGCCCATACCATTATACCACAAGAGCGTCCAAATATGCGCAAAGTGGGCAATTTCGGGTTATTCAGGTGGCTTTTCTGCTCTAATCTGGGTAATTTTGAGGCTTTTGCCGTTTTCTTTTGGTGAGTAGGCATAGATTTCCTCTTGTTTTCGTGGAGGGATATCCTCAACGATACTAATTTTATCGATTACGTTGCCGCTGTCATCTTTTAGGTCAGCGGTGATAAAGAGTGTAAGGGGAGTCGCTCCCTTATTTTCGGCGAGCACGGACACGACTGTCCCGTACTTATACGGGGCGACGGCGGGCTCCCCAAGGAGTTTGATATTAGAATCTTTTTTGCAGGCAGCAATGACAAGGGCAAGACAAAGAAGTGGGATAAGCCTCTCCATTTTTACCTCCTTCTTGGATTTCTCACTCTCTTTATCTCCTATTCTACAGATAGTTTTGGGATTCCTTCCTTTTTGAGAGGAATAAGGGACAAGTGTGAGCAAATCGGTGTACCGTTTTTCTTCAAGCAAAGCGGAGGCAGGCGTGGGCGTGGAACCGACCTTCTTGACGGGAGGCAGTATCGTTCTTTCCCACAATCGTTCTTGAGGCAAGTTGAGGTTACTTGATGGGTAAGTATCTACTCACTTTCTTCTTCCTCGGCATTCTCCTCAAGAAGTTTAGCAAAAAGGAAGCCTAGTAGGAGAAACCTTGCAGACTCGTCAGTTTGCTCGAGTAACTCCCTTATTTCTTCCACAATAACCACCTCCACCTTTACACTTCTTTTTTGCAACCAAATATTCCTTCATGTGCGAAGTGCAAATGTACAAACAATTATTTTGCCGCCTTCGCCAGTTTTTAGTCTCCCTCCTCTTCCCCCCCTTGCAACCCCCCTTTCTTCTCCCTCTTACATCTTATGCGAAGTGTATAACACTTCGTATGTAGGTTTTTAAAATTTTCTCTTTTTCTTAAAAAAAGAGAAATAAGCTATTACACTTCGAAGCGTATCTCTTCCATATTTTACAAACATAGTATAGCCCCTCCCTACCTTCCTTTACCCTCCTACCCCTATAGTCCCCTTCCTCCCTAATGGTTTCCTTCCCTCCATGTCGGCGGGAAAAGTAATCTAACGCACTGCGTATCACCTGCCCTCCTAATATTCATTAGAGCCGCTCCGTCCGCCTTAGCGCATCCGCGCATTTCGGGACTTAGAAGGGGGACAAGCCCCCTTCTTTTTCCTCCTTCCCAGTAATGCCTCACTCGCCATACCAAATCTTGTAGGCTATGCCATGCCCCTAGAATCGATTTTAAGCCCCCTAGAATGCCCAAGAAATGCCCTCTGTCCCCAAAGTCGACTAATTACCCGTCCTACGCATAAAACCAAAATCTCGGGCATCCTAGAGCCATTCTATCACCATCTATTGATAACTGTAAAAACCCAAAACAGCCTACTTTCGCCTCACTCCATTGCCCGCTCCATTTCACCTAGAAATTGTTACTTGCCCGAAGGGTTAACAACAGCATCCCGTGGGGGGCGCTGGGGGGCGGGGCGTGGGGGGGGTGTACGCAGGCATAGGGCAAACGCTACGGCCGAAGGTGTGGCGCTATGGCCGAGGCCAATCGCTATGCGCAGGCATAGGGCAAGGCGCCACACCCTTCAGCCATGTCGTTCGGCCGTGGCGCCTGTATGGCGCACAACATAACGGCAAGCCGCTACGGCCGAAGGTCGCACAACATAACGGCGAGCCGCTACGGCCCAAGGCGGCGCAATCGCACAACATAGCAAGCAAACGCTACAGAGCATGCGCCCGCAGTATGGGCAAGCAAACGCTACGAACGAAGGTGTGGCGCTACGTGGAATGTGCAGCTACGTGCGACATGCGGCTATGTGGAGTGTGCAGCTATGTGTGAGATACAGCTAAGTGTATATTACACATAGGGTTTGGCATAGGCTTTAGCGCAGGTTGCACCACAGGCTGAAGCCCAAGCCAAAAAAAATTGTAAAAAAAGTTGTAACCCTATTGACAAAGCCACTCGTTGTGCTATAATTGTAGTTGTGATGACAATCACACGCATGTCATGAAACCAAAAAGGAGGATGTACAGAATGATGAAGATGTGGGACGAATACCTACACGAAACGAAAGATACCAACGAGGCTCAAGTTGGCGTGCATCTCGAGAGAGTCGGCTCGAGATGGCAGCTGGTGCCGCTGGTTCGCCGTTTTGGCGAACTGCGTGAAGACCCTGACCTCCCGCCCAAACGGCTGCGGCCTGTCAGGAGCGGACGGCAGGTGCTAGATGCCGTCCGCTTGTTTTGGCGGGAGCGCATACGAGAAACCTCGACTCTCGTCCTGCCAATGCCAATTGGGCCTACAGATACACCCAAGGGTATCCTTAGGATACTTCCTCCGGAAGCGGAGGTGGAGGTGTACGCACTCTCGGAGACAGAGGCGCCGTCTCACTGGGCGGCGCCTGAGACGCTGGCATATCGAGGACATACATATGTCCGCCGATATGCCATTGACACCGACAGGCTGAGGGACAAATTTTATGCGACTGTGAAGGCTGCATTTAATGCTGTCAGAGAGATAGCGGATGCTAGTGAGGCTGAT
>Ga0078972_1004434_pt1 | contig 38456 bp, 39 predicted proteins | sample YelNatPaOPGAMG01_FD_67568 | JGI IMG/M metagenome (GOLD analysis project Ga0078972, IMG submission 67568) | Hot spring thermophilic microbial communities from Obsidian Pool, Yellowstone National Park, USA - OP-RAMG-01 (SPADES assembly) (version 2) | ecosystem: Environmental > Aquatic > Thermal...
TTTGCCATTTACCGCTTACTTCTCACTATTCACTGTTTGTTCTACGCCCCACCTGCCATGAGCCACGTGCTACGTGCTGTTCATTCATTTCACTTTTAAAAGAGATTTAGTATACACTTAGAACTTATCCGTAAATAGTTCATGGGTGCAAAGAGAAAGTGTTGCTGTTTACAGCTTTAATCTTTTGCTTTGGCCATATGTCATATGCTTTTTTCACTAATGTCTGATCCCTGATCACTAATGCCTAATCACTAATGTCTGATCACTTATTTTACACTTTTCCCTCTGTCTGTTTCATCTTTTTTAACTCAAAAAATTATACAACATTGTCAATTATTTATTTAAGGATAAGCTCTTAAAGTTGATCAAGTATAACGTGCTTGTCACACTCCTGTTGAATTTTTTGTTCAAACTTTGTGTAAGTTTTCAAAGAACTTTTACTTTTTATCTTTTAACATTGACGGAACGCGCGAGTTAGTATATAATCTTTATGAAAGAGAAAGTGGGAGAGTTTTTATTTGAAAGATGAATGGAGGATCCTTGATTCTGATTACGAATTAGAAGATCTCCTCAGTAAGAAATTTGGTATAAGTACTTTACTTGCACACCTTTTAGCGAACAGAGCAAAAAATGTTAAGGAAGCCGAAGAACTACTTTTTCCAGACAGGATAGAGTTAGGAGATCCTTACAAGATGGCCGGCATGGAGAATGCCGTGTTTTGTCTTTTAAAAATAAAAGATTCTGGTCAATCACTTGTCATTTACGGAGATTACGATGTGGATGGCATAACTGGCACAGCACTTTACTACCAGCTCCTGAAAAAATGGGGATGGAATGTTGATTATCACATTCCAAACAGACTCGATGATGGATACGGTCTAAGCAAAGAAACGATAGCAAAACTTGCTTCGGAAGGTAAGAAGAAGATCTTGACCGTTGACTGTGGAATAACCTCCGTCGAGGAGATAAGGTATGCAAATTCGATAGGCTGCGAAGTCATAATAACTGATCATCATGAACCTAAGGAAGTTCTGCCCCCCGCCATAGCGATAGTAAATCCGAAGTGTTCTGAAGATCATTACTCTTTCAAGGGCTTTTCAGGTGTCGGTGTAGCATACAAGGTACTTCAGGCAATCCAAAGCAAACTTGAGATCGAAGAGGACCTCTCAAATTACCTCGATATGGTTGCACTCGGTACGATAGCAGACATAGTGCCTCTGCTTGGAGAAAATAGATATTTTGTTCATAAGGGTTTGCAACTTTTATCTTTGAAAAATAGAACTGGCATCTCTAAATTGATGGAACTTTCTAACGTTGATTTTGACAACATAAAGGCCCATGACGTTGGATTCAAAATCGCTCCAAAAATAAATGCGGTTGGAAGGATAGACAATGCCAACACGGCGTTTCAGTTGATGCTTGAAAACGAACCTGAAATGGCACAAAAACTTGCCGAAGAACTCATTAAAAAGAATCAAGAAAGGCAGTTGATCGAAAACGATATATACCAACAAGCCCTTGCCCAGATTGATCTGATCGATGATATTGAAAGTAAAAAAATACTTGTACTCGTTGGAAACAACTGGCATCCCGGCGTCATAGGAATAGTAGCATCAAGGCTTTTGTCCATCTATCATAGGCCAACTTTGATGATCTCCGTAGACGGTGAAATGGCAAGAGGTTCTGCGAGAAGTGTTGAAGGCATTAACATAGTTGAAATATTCCGTCAAGTTGGGGACTTGCTTGAAGAGTTCGGTGGGCATAAAATGGCCGCGGGTTTTTCCCTGAAAAAAGATAAGATAAATGAGCTTACAGAAAAGCTTAACACGATAATGCAAAAGTACGATAAATTGCTTTTGAAATCGGAAATACAAATCGATGGTGTTGTAAATCTTAACGACATAAATGAAATTTTTATATCCGATATAGAGAGTTTAAAGCCATTTGGCAATGGTAATTCAGAACCAATCTTCTTGATGGAAGACCTTCTCATCGAACAGATAAAACCGATAGGTAAAAGTAGTTTTAAAATGACTTTTAAAAGTAAAGATAAAAGGATCGAAGGCATAGGCTTCGGTCTTTTAGATATGACTAATGGTTTCAGATTTTCGAAGGATTCAAGAAAAGCGGACATCGTTGCCAATGTTTGGAAAAATACATGGAATGGTCTTGAAAAATATGAACTAAATATCATAGATATAGATGTTAAACCTTCAGACAAAATTTTATCGAAACATTTCAATTCAAAACTTAGCAGAACGGAAAATAGCGATCCTCTTCTCATCGTTGGTGCTCCGAATATAGTTGAAGAGATGGTTCTTGAAATGTCTGCAAAAAAACAAAAGTTGATAGTTGTTTGTCCAACGAATTCTATGCTGAGTGATCTTTACAATATAATTCACAAAGAGATCAAGGTAAGCACAACGGCACTTGGATACGTCGATGCTCTCCATCCAACTGTCAAAAACGAAAAAATAATTTTCACAAACGTGCTATCTTTGCCAAAAATAATCAGCAACGATTCCAACATGATAGTTTGTGAACCCCAGATGATGATTCACACCAAGACCTTCGATAACTTTTTCAACACTATTTCGAGGTACAATTTGAGCAATCTGATTTTCTTCTCTTCATTTTTAAATCATGATGAAGAAACTCTGTTGATGGGAACTGTGAATAATTTAAAAGTGAGAAACGAATTTAAAAAACAGCGGATAGGCGTTGTTGATAACAGAGAAATAGTAGATAAATTTCAAATAATAGAAGAATCAATAGAGAGTCGTTTGAAGATTGCAATAGTTTTTTCCAACACACAGAATTTAAAATCATTCTCATTAAAAATATGCAAATTTTATCCTGAAATGTGCAAAAGCGGTGAAATAATCTCTTACATCTCCGATTTCAATGATAATCATTTGCTTGAAGCTATCAAGCGCGGTGGAAAAGTGAATGTGCTTCTCACCACATCATCGTGGTTACCTAAAGTCCAACTTGAAAGGATCATTTATTACGATTTTCCAAGGAATCACGTGGAGTTCTTGAAACCACCAGCAATGTTAAGAAAAGAATCCACTTCTACGGTTCAAATAATTTTCGGTAAAGCAGATGTCGAAGAGAATAAAAAAGAAATTGAAGAGATCTTTCCATCTTACGACAGAGTTATAGAAAGTGCCAAGATTTTAAAAAAATTTTCCGGAGACCCCGTTGAGGAACTTGTGCATTCAGAAATAGCTTCAACGAAGGGCATAGCAAAGGTTTACCTTTCAATTCTCTCTGAAGTTGGAGTTTTCGATGGTAAAAACGTATCAATGATCCCGACAAAAGAAGAGATTCTTATGACTATGCGCGAGAAAGAAGGTGCACTTGAAAGGATTTCGCTTAACATTCTTGAAAATGATCTTATGAATGCCAATGTAAGAAATATAGCAAGAATCTTCCAAAATCCTTTTGAAATTCATGAAGAAAGCAGCCATTGATTTCGGATTCAAGCGTACTGGAATAGCCTTTACAGATCCTCAAGAAAAGATAGTTAGCAGAGTTGAGACGGTTGAAACTTCAAACGTTTTGAAGGTGCTTGAAGAAAACCAGCCACTTTCTGAGATCATCGTTGGCTTTCCAATAAATTTGAAGATGACTTTCACGAAGTCCACTTACGGCGCAATAGATGCTGCACTTGAAATTGCGAAATACTTCTCTTTTACACCTGTCTATCTTATGGATGAAAGATTTACGACGAATATTGCTTCTTCCATGGGGAAGAAAGAACTCATCGATGGTATAAGTGCATCTATTTTGCTTGATGAGCGTCTAAACGGAGCAAAAGGATCAAGAGTTTTTTGGGTTATCCCACCGATATCAAAAAAGGTGGTGAATTTGATCAATTCTTTTAACTCTAAAAGGCTTTTGATGATCGGCTCTGCACTTAGAGGTCTGGAAACTTTGTACGGTGGAACGGATGTTGAAATTTTTGAAGATGATCCCACGTTTTTTCGCCTTAGAAGTAAAAATGAAAAATATTCTTTGCATTTTGGAATAATTTGGGATATAATTTTGCAAAGAAGAGATTTAATCGATCTTGTTGTCTGTGAAAAGGACAATTTTGAAAAGGTAAGGGAAATATTTAAAGATCATGCAATTATCGTTGTTGAAGGCGAAAGGTGTGAAGGAACCTTTTTGGTGGGAGGACGATGGTTGAAGATCGAAAGGGAAAGTCAAAGATAAATTTCTCGGAATCTGTTCAGCTTTTTAAACAAACGAATATTTTAACATCTTTTTCCGTGACGATGATTTCAAATATCATTGTGAGCGGAGTGATCGGTTATTACCTCGATAAATGGACTTTCAACAATAAAATTTTGCTCATCATCTTTCTGCTTCTTGGAATTTGTTCTGGAATGTATAGCGGTATAAAATTACTCCTCAAAGAGGTTGAAAAAGAGAATGAAAAACGGAATAAAAGTTAATTTTGCACTGAACTTATTTTTAACTTATGCTTTTCTTTCTCCTATCCTATCAATTTTTGGATGGAAGTATTTTTTGGGATTTTCTCTTGGCATGATCGGGGCTGAGCTTTTCTGGTTTTTGTTGAATGAAGAGGTAGACAATTTCAAAAAAATAGGGCCTAAAGCTTTGAGATTCGGATCTTTAAAGAGATATTCTCTTTTCGCAATTATTCTTTTAGTGACAATAAAGGGCATGTCAGTAGAAGGTCTTGTATCCACTTTTTTGGGATTTGAACTGCTTGTCTTTACCATTTTCACATCGTCTGAAATGTTGAATGATCGTAATCCTGGGGGGAGGATGAAATTATTCGATGAAGGTGAATTTTTCAAAGAGTGAGAAGATCTTTTTACTTATTTTTTTAGTTTTATATTTCATCATTGCCGTATGGAATGCTGGATATGTTGAATTTCCAGAAAGTAGTGGTCTTGTTTGGCAGATGAAAATTCCACTTCCATCCATCTTCGGTGTATTGAATCCTATGACTGTCATAATGACATCGGTTATAATTGTTTTATGGATACTTGTATCTTTGAAATTCAAAAAGCATCTTTCAAAGATACCCTCAAGGTTTCAATCGGCAATTGAATTGCTCCTATCTTTCATTTACGATCTCGTTGATAATTCCATTCCTGTCAAAAAACTTGTGAAACCTGTTTTCTACTTCAGTTCAACACTTTTTCTCTTCATACTTGTTTCGAATATTTTGGGTGGGATTCCCGGAATAAGTGTGAGTCCTGTCAACAATGGGCTGTCGATCAATTTTTTCAACGATACATGGTATTCACCAACGGCAGATCTCAATACCAATTTAACTTATGCCATCATGGTTTTAATAGCAAGCTACATCTTTGCGATTAAACATAAAGGGCTCAAAGAATGGGCCAAAGGCTTCATCTCTCCAAGCCCTTTTATGCTTCCAATGAACATCCTTGGTGAACTTTCAAGACCGATATCTCATTCATTTAGACTTTTTGGAAATATAGCGGGCGGAGCACTGATCTCATTGATGCTTTGCTATTTGACCAAATACACGATCGTACCTGTTGTAGTTTGGGGATTTTTTGGTTTCTTCATAGGAGCAATTCAGGCTTACGTTTTCACCATATTAGCTGTGGCATACATAAGCGCACAGCTTGAATGAAAAGGGGAGGTAGATTAAATTGACAGATTTCACAATGGCACAGGCAGTGGTTCAGGCAGCGAAGTACATAGGCACTGGACTGGTCATGGGATTAGGAGCTCTCGGCCCAGCACTTGGAGAAGGAAATATAGGTTCAAAAGCTATGGAAGCAATGGCAAGGCAGCCCGAAATGGTTGGAACTATAACGACGAGAATGATCCTTGCAGATGCCATAACTGAAACTACCGGACTTTACGCATTGCTAATAGCTTTCATGATACTGCTCTTTTAGGAGAAAAGAAATGTCTGGGATCTTTCTTAATTTCAATGGGACATCTATTCTTCAACTCATGAGTTTTTTCATTCTCATGTACTTTCTCATCAAATTTCTTTACAAACCTTTTCTTGGGATGATCGATAAGAGGCATGAAGAGGTCAAAAATGAGTACGAAACTGTCGCAAAAGACAGGAAGGAAGCAGAAGAATTGAAAGAAGCATCGAAGAAAAAACTTGATGAACTAATGGTTCAACTATCCACCATTGAAGAAGCATCCAAAAAAAGAATTTCGGAATATGAAGAAAATGAAAAATTAAGGATAAGTTTGGAGATAGAGTCGATGCTCCAAAATGCACGAAAAGAAATAGAAGAAGAAAGAGATAATGCTGAGAAATTGTTTGAAACAAGGATCGTAACACTTGCGATCGCTCTGGCATCAAAAGTAATCCAACAGGAGATAGATGAAAAATCGAAAAGGGAATACCTTTTGAAGCAACTTTCTCAAATCGAGGTAAGAAAATGAGAATAAGAAGAGCCTTAGCTTACAAATACGCGATGATTTTGGAAGAAATATCTGATCAAAAATTGTTCACAGCCATTGAGACGCTATCGACTCTTGATGATGATAGGATAAGATCTTTCATCTTTGATCCAACGGTTTCGCCAGAAAGCAAGTCCAAAATTATATCTGAAGTATTCGGGCTTGATGAAAAATCGAAGAAATTTTTTGAGATCCTCTTTCACCATAAAAGATTTTCTTTGATCGTTGATATAAAAGAGATCGCGAAGAAAATATGGATGAGAAAAAATGGATTTGAAGATGTTAAGATAAGAAATGCAATGCTCCTCACCGATGAAGAAAAAGATAGGATAGCGAAGACTATCAAACAAATAAGAAAGACAGAACCAATTTTACATTTTCACGAAGAACCAGAGTTACTTGCCGGCGTAATCATTGATTTTGAAGATTCGATGATAGATTTAAGCGCTTACGGTGCATTGAAAGAAGCTTCCCTTTTCATTTCAGGAGGTAAATAAGATGCGTATAAATCCAGATGAGATATCAAAGATACTTCGTGAAAAGATAGAAAACTTCGAAACTTTTCCAAATTTGAAAGAAGTAGGTCGCGTTATACAGGTTGGGGATGGAATAGCTCTTGTTTATGGTCTCGATAATGTCATGTCAAACGAACTTGTAAAGTTTGAGAATGGAAGTATGGGCATAGCCATGAGTTTAGAGCAAGAAGATGTTGGCGTAGCAATACTTGGAGATTACAGGGATATAAAAGAAGGAAACCTCGTTGAAAGGACTAAGAAGGTTGTCGAAGTTCCCGTTGGTGATGAACTCATAGGGAGAGTCATAGATCCTCTCGGTAATCCTTTGGATGGAGGCTCAAAGATAAATGCGGAAAAATTCAGACCGATAGAGACAAAAGCTGTTGGCATAATCCAGAGAAAACCTGTCAATATTCCACTTCAGACAGGCATTAAATCTATAGATGCGATGGTCCCGATCGGGAGGGGCCAAAGGGAGTTGATAATAGGGGACAGACAGACCGGTAAGAGTGCCATAGCAATAGATACGATAATAAATCAAAAAGATCAGAATGTTCTGTGCATTTATGTCGCAATAGGCCAGAAAAATTCTGAAACCGCAAAAACGATAGATAAGTTCAAAAAATACGGTGCGATGAAGTACACGACGGTGATATTGGCTTCAGCAAGCGATCCAGCATCTTTAATATACATCGCACCTTATGCCGGTACTTCGATGGCCGAAGAATGGATGTTTTCGGGTAAAGATGTGCTTATCGTTTATGATGATCTCAGCAAACACGCGATTGCTTACAGAGAACTTTCGTTGCTCCTCAGAAGGCCTCCGGGCCGTGAGGCATATCCTGGAGACATATTTTACACGCACTCCCGTTTGCTCGAAAGGGCCGCAAAACTTAACGATGAGCTTGGCGGTGGTTCGATGACCGCACTTCCGATCGTTGAAACACAGTCCAACGATGTAAGTGCTTACATTCCAACCAATGTGATATCGATAACGGATGGGCAGATATATCTCGAAGCAAACCTCTTCTATTCAGGGTTCAGACCTCCTATAAATGTGGGACTTTCCGTATCCCGTGTTGGAGGTGCAGCACAGACTAAAGCTATGAAAAAGGTTGCCGGAAATTTGAGGATCATGCTCGCCCAGTACAGAGAACTTGAAACATTTGCCCAATTTTCAACAGAACTTGATCCTGTGACCCATTCACAGATAAAAAGAGGGCAGCATTTGATAGAACTTCTTAAGCAGGAACAGTATTCAACGATGCCAATGGAAGAAGAAGTCATATCTCTTTATTTAGGTGTCAATGGATATTTAGACGATCTCCCTGTCACAGAAGTTAAAAAATTCGAAAAAGACTTTTTATCTTTTGTGAAGAGGACGTATCCGGATGGCTTAGAAAAAATTAGACAAACTCATGATCTTGATGGTGAAACAGAAGATGGATTGAAAAATTTGATAGATACTTTTAAGAAAAACTTCAAGGTGATCTGAATGTCACGTGGCATGCAGTTATCTTTGAAGCAGAAGATTGGATCGATAAATTCTACCATGCACGTAACAAAAGCCATGCAGATGATTGCCACAGCAAGATTACAGCAACTCAAAAAAAATTTCAAAAATTTTTACGAGTATGAAAAAGAGTTTTCACTGATCTTCGAAAGAATAACGGCAGGTGTGAATGATCCAATGGATGTAGGAGATCTACTCTGGAAAGAACCACCTTCAAAAATTTTAATAGTCGTTATAACCGGAGATATGGGACTCTGTGGTACTTACAACGATGATATAATATTGTTATCTTACAAAAGGGCGGATGAACTTGGAGAACATTTTTATGGATTTTATACCATCGGATCGAAAGCCAAAACGAAAATGAAATTCGATGGTAAGACCATGGTCCGTTCAGTAACAGAAATGTATTCAAAACCTTCTTACGATGAAGCACAGAGTTTATCGAATGAATTCATCAAATTTTACAATGAAAATGAGATCGACGGTGTGGAGATCATTCATGGATATTCAAAAAATTCTTTGATCCATTCCGTTAAGAGCGATCAATTTTTACCTGTAAAGATAAACGAAGGCACGAAAAACATTTTGTACGATTACGAACCAGAATCGGCAGAACTGTTAAAAACTATTTTACCTCAATACTTTGGCGCTAAAATGTACAGAATTTTGTTAGAATCAAGGATATCTGAACAGAATGCAAGGCAGAATGCGATGAAAAATGCAACTGATAACGCTAAAAAATTGATAGATGGGCTAAATTTGAAGTACAATAAAGCAAGACAGTTTTATATAACCCAGGAAGTCATCGAAGTTTTAAACGGGGCGGAAGCTCTTAGAGGGGAGAAATAAAATGGGCAATGGAAAAGTTACCGGCATCGTTGGACCAATCGTTGACGTTAAATTTTCTTCAGACTCTCTTCCCAATATATATGATGCGTTGAAAATAAATATCGATGGTAGAACACTTTTCATGGAAGTTGAGCAACTCATTGGAGATGACGAAACAAGATGTATCGCACTTGACTCGACCGATGGTTTGAGCAGGGGAATGGAGGTCGAGAATACTCATGGGCCTATAACGGTCCCTGTGGGCGATGAAATTATGGGAAGAATCTTCGATCTTTTAGGAAATCCAATAGATAAAGGAGCGAAGCCTGAAGTTAAAGAGCGATGGTCGATCCATGGGAAACCGCCAGCACTAAAAGATCAGTCGACAAAGGTAGAATTACTTGAAACGGGTATAAAAGTTGTAGATCTCATCGCTCCCTTTCCAAAGGGTGGAAAGATAGGATTTTTTGGAGGTGCGGGTGTCGGTAAAACGGTCCTTGTAATGGAAATGATCCGAAATATAGCGATAGAGCATGGTGGCTTTTCGATCTTCGCCGGCGTTGGAGAAAGAACAAGGGAAGGAAATGAACTATGGAACGAGATGGTTGAAAGCGGTGTTATGAAAAACACAGTTCTCGTTTTTGGACAGATGAATGAACCACCCGGTGCGAGATTTCGCGTTGCACTGAGCGCATTGACGATGGCCGAATATTTTCGGGATGTTCAAAAAAAAGATGTACTGCTCTTCATCGATAACATTTTTAGATTCGTTCAGGCAGGCTCTGAAGTGTCTGCGCTTCTTGGAAGGATGCCTTCGGCCGTTGGATACCAACCTACGCTTTCATCCGATATGGGTGAGCTTCAGGAGAGAATCACATCGACGAAAAACGGTTCGATAACCTCCGTGCAGGCGATATATGTTCCTGCAGACGATATAACAGATCCGGCTCCAGCTACAACTTTTACACATTTAGATGCAACTATAGTGCTCTCAAGGCAGATAGCAGAATTAGGGTTGTACCCGGCAATGGATCCACTTGACTCAAACTCAAAGTTGCTTGATCCAGCTATCGTTGGTGAAGAGCATTACACGGTGGCACGTGAAGTTCAAAGAGTCTTACAAAGGTATAAAGATCTCCAGGACATCATAGCGATTCTTGGCATGGAAGAGCTCTCTGAAGAGGACAGGTTAACCATTCAGAGGGCAAGAAAAATTCAGCGTTTTTTGAGCCAGCCTCTCTTCGTTGCCGAACATTTCAGTGGAATCAAAGGTGAGTACGTGCCTTTATCTGAAAGTGTTAGAGGATTCAAAGAAATAATTGAAGGAAAGTATGATGAACTTCCAGAACAGGCCTTTCTCATGGTTGGAACGATTGAGCAGGCCGTTGAAAAAGCTAAAAAAATGAATGGAGTGTAAGATGTTCAAACTGAGAATTATAACTCCAGAAAAAATACTTTTCGATGGTCAGGCACATTTTGTCGAATTCAAGACGGTGGAAGGAGCCATGGGCACATTTCAGGATAGAATTCCTTTAATAACAGCTCTTTCAATCTCTCAATTTGAAGTTGAAGACGAAAATGGCAACAGAAAGATTTTCGCAATTCACGGAGGCATTGAAGAATTTTTCAACAATACTCTGACTGTGCTTTCTGATGCTGCTGAAAGAGCTGAAGATATAGATGTGAACAGGGCAAAAAAGGCTCTCGATAAAGCGAACACTGATATTGAAAGCGTTGAAGATGTTGTAAAAAGAAGAGAACTTGAATTAAAGATCCAAAAAGCACTTTTGAGGTTAAAAATATCACAAAAAAGAGAGAGGTGAAAGGTATGAAAATCGCACTTCTAACAGGTGGAGGAGATTGTCCTGGATTGAATGCCGTTATAAGAGGTATAGTTAAGGCAAAACGAAGTGAAGACGAAGTTATAGGTTTTAAAAGAGGATGGCAGGGGGCGGTGGAAAATAATTATACAAGCCTGACAGAAGATGATGTTGAAGGAATTCATCTGCTGGGCGGTACGATTCTTGGAACATCGAGAATAAATCCATTCAGTACACCTGAAGGATCCAAAAAGGTTATGGAGAATTTTGAAAAAGGTAAGATAGATGCTTTGATAGCGATAGGGGGAGATGATACTTTAAGTGTTGCAACAAAATTCTCCGGAATGGGATTAAAAATAGTTGGAGTGCCGAAAACTATTGATAACGATGTTTCAAACACGGATTACACTTTTGGATTTCATACCGCTGTCAATGTTGGAGCTGATGCAATAGACAGGCTTCAATCAACTGCCAAGTCACATGGGCGTATAATGTTAGTTGAACTCATGGGAAGAGATGCTGGATGGATAACACTCGAAGCCGGATTGGCGGCAGGAGCACATTTGATATTGATTCCTGAATTTCCGAGGACGATCGGTGAGATAATAGAGATACTTCAAAAGCGTATGAAGATCAAAGAATATGCTGTTGTTGCAGTAGCTGAAGGGTTTAAACCAACGGATCTTGAAAGTGTTGTAGGAGACAAATCCATGATAGATCCATTCGGGCATATAAAGCTTGGTGGAATAGCACATTACCTGTCGGAAGTCATAGAAGAGAAAACCGGATATGAAACGAGGTCAGTCGTACTCGGTCATCTTCTAAGAGGTGGCACTCCAACAGCGTTCGATAGGATTCTTGGAACACGCTATGGAGTTGAAGCGATGAGATTGGTTCAGAAAGGTGATTTTGGTCGGATGGTAGCGTTGAGAGGAAATGAAATAGTTTCAATACCTATCGAATACGGTGTGACAACGAAAAAGCTTGTTCCATTTGATTATTATAAATTAGCGGAGATGTTTTTTGGATGAGAGGCGAACATCCTTATGTTAAATGGGCAATAAAAGTGATAGAATCAAAGGTAAGAGATGGTGTTGAAATAAAACCAGATCCTGCTTCTTTAGAGAAATCATTATTCGAAATAAAAGCCGGTGTATTTGTTACGCTTCACACGTTGGATGGAGAGCTCAGAGGATGTATAGGAACTTTCGTACCTACGACACCGAATCTCGCTTATGAGATAGCTCAAAATGCAATTGCTGCAGCTTTGGAAGATCCAAGATTTGAATCCGTAAGTATCGGAGAACTCGATGATATCGTTGTAAGTGTTGATATTCTTTCGTATCCAGAGGAAATAGAGTCAGAGGATGAACTTAATACCCAAAAATATGGTATCATCGTTGAGAACGGTTGGAGAAGAGGATTATTGCTTCCCGATCTTGAAGGTGTGAATACAGTTGATCAGCAGATAAAGATAGCGATGTCAAAAGCTGGCATAAGAGAGTATCAAAAGATATATAGATTTACAGTTCAAAGATATCATTGAACGGGGGTAAAAATATGGAAGTCAAGCAAGCGGAGGAATTATCAAAAGTTTTATCAACGTTAGATGGAGTTATGAAAGCAAAGGTTATTCTGGACGAAGAAAGTGGAGAACCTACCGAGGTTCACATTCTTGCTTACGGTGATAAAAATCCAAAACAGCTTGTCAGAGATGTTGAAACTGCCATTTTAACGGTATCAGGTGAAAGAATAGATAGAAGGATAATAAGTATAGCTCAAATAGAGGGAGAAGCACAGGGTGAAGGGAGTTCTTCCCAACTTAAGGTTCAATCAGCTGGCCTCTCAGAAGATGGTACTGAAATAGAGGTAAGTGTCGAAATAACGATGGGGGTATCTTCAAAAAGTTCTAAAAGCAGGGGAATAAAATCATTCAAGAATGTTTTGAAACTGTCAGCCGAAGCGACTATAGAGGCGATAGAATCGATTGTCGAGTCAAAAATGAAATTTTCATTGGATGAAATCAGAGAAGTTACGATAGAAGATCGAAAATTTTTCATCGGTGTTTTGACAGTTATCTCTTACGGAAGTATGAGCAGAGAACTTGTCTTTGCAGGTAAAATAGAATTCAATTCGGTAAAGGACGTTGCAGAGGCTATAATCGAGAAGATGAATTCTTCTGGTTTGAAATTTTGAAGAGGGTGGTTTGATTGGCAAAGGTTTATGTTATAACCTCCGGGAAGGGTGGTGTTGGTAAGACAACGCTCACTGCCAATCTCGGTACTATAATGGCAAGTAAGGGTGATAGAGTGGCTCTTATAGATGCCGACATAGGAATGAAAAATCTGGACGTTGTCATGGGGCTTGAAAATAGAATAGTTTATACGAGTATGGATGTGGTGAATGGAAAGGTTGACGTGGCAGATGCACTTGTAAGACACAAGCAGCTGAAAAATCTTAGCCTTTTACCTGCATCACAGGTTGCAACGAAAGAAATGCTCTCTCCAGATGATATGAAGAAGATCGTCTCTCAAATGTCCGATAAATTCGATTACATTCTCATTGATTGTCCGGCAGGAATAGAAAGAGGATTTCGTAACGCCGTTGCGCCCGCAAATGAGGCGATAGTTGTCACGACACCTGAATTGCCAGCAATAACAGATGCGGACAGAGTTATTGGTCTTCTCGAGAATCTCAATTTTGATGATTCTAAAATTCATTTGATAATCAATAGATTCAAACCTCATATGGTTAGACACGGTGATATGTTGACGGTCGAAGATATAAAAGCCGCTCTTTCGATAGATATAATAGGTATAGTACCAGATTCGGAAGATGTCATAATTGCAACTAATAAAGGTATTCCACTGGCTTTAATGGATGGAAAGGATAGGATGGGAAAGATCCTTGAAGATATCGTTCTCAGACTTAAGGGCCAAGAATTACCCATTCCAACTCTTGAAGAACTTGAAGAAAAGCAAAGTTGGTGGAAGAACTTCAGGAATATTTTCAGGCGTGATTGAGCGGAGATGATATGATGGCCTTTTTTGATTTTTTCAGAAGGAAAAAAGACGATTCTAAGGATTCCACGAAAGATTCGGCAAGAGATTCGGCCAAAGAAAGACTTGAAATGCTTGTTGGAAATGGCCGAAGATTTGTTTATAAAATAGATGATTTCACAGATAAAGAAGACCTTGCGAAAAAAACCGAAGAAATAAAAGAAAAAATAAGACAGGAAGCATCCGAACTTTTCAACACCGAAGCTGATAAAGTTAAAATAGTTGTTGAAGAACATAACGGTTACGTCATCATCATAACTAATATAAACTTTGACTGATTTCATGAGCGCAATTTCGATGATGAGTATTTTCGCTTTGGGGGTAAAATTATGAAAAAATTATCTATTTTCGTTGTACTTTCTTTTATTCCGGTTATGATCTTTGGTTTTCCTTACGGATCGATCATGAATTTCAATCCAGCCTACATGGTTTATAACACGCAATGGGATGCATCCTACGAATCGTATTTCGGTACTGATGATATGAGTTTGATGGTATTCCAACCTTTCACGAATGGATTTGCTGGAAAATTGGGTATTTATACCGAACAGGCGACAAGCGGGATAGTTTATTCTCTGGCGACTCAATCGGGACAGTTGGCAATGGGAATGGATTTTCTGCTTTCTAATTCTGGAACCACGGTTGCACTTAACGTTGGAGCTGGAATCATTCAAAAGTTGTCCGAGAATCTTGATGTGACCGTTAGGCTTCCACAGATGGTATCATACATATACAATGGAGGGATCTCTGTTTCTCCAGATCTTGAATTAGGAGTAGATCTCCCCTATCAAAATTGGTCAGCAGGAACTTTTTTGAATATCGGTCAGATTATGAAGGGTGGTATCTGGGGCAGTGTTTCTCTCTTCAATCTGCAGCTTTTGGCACGTATGGATGGCTGGTACAACACTTCAATACTTTCTTCCAGCGAAAACACATTCACCTTTGTTTCTCAATACTCCATCGGATCGATAAACTTCGCTTACCTTTACCAGAAAATATGGGGAAATATAGAGAACAGTCAAACTAATGGCATAAGAATTTCTATGAAATGGTGATCTCATGATAGATAAAGTTAGAATACACGTGGCTTCCGGTAGTGGAGGCAATGGCGTTGTAAGTTTCAGAAGAGAAAAATTTATCCCGTACGGTGGCCCTGACGGTGGTGATGGGGGTAATGGCGGTTCTGTTATAATAGAAGCCAAAACCTTCATGAGCACGCTTGCAGATTTCAAATATAGAAAGCAATTTCAGGCCCAGCCAGGAGAAAAAGGTAAAGGATCAAATATGTCAGGTAAATCTGCCGATGACCTTGTGATATACGTTCCTGTTGGAACGATAGTGAAGATAGATGACCGTACCGTTGCAGATCTCAATGAAGACAAGAAACGTGTCATCGTTGCGAAAGGTGGAAAGGGTGGGAAAGGGAATTCCCATTTTGCAACTCCGACAAGACAGGCTCCAACGATAGCAGAAAACGGAGAGGCAGGAGAAGAACACTGGATAGATCTTGAATTGAAATTGCTCGCGGATGTAAGTCTTGTTGGTCTTCCAAATGTCGGGAAGTCGTCTTTGATTTCAGCGATGACTAATGCACGTCCCAAAATTGCGGATTATCCTTTCACAACACTTGAGCCTATCCTTGGAAAAGTTGAGATTGGAATTGGAAAATCATATGTCATGGTTGATATACCCGGACTTATAGAAGGAGCTCACGGTGGAAAAGGCCTTGGAATTGAATTTTTGAAACATGCTGAACGTACGCGGGTTGTAGCACATGTTATAGATATAACAGGTGAAGATCCGCTGAGAGATTATGAAAAAATAAGAGAAGAAATAAAGTTGTACAGCGAGAAGTTTTCAACAAGATCCGAGATCATCGTGTTGAACAAATCCGATCTTGTCGATCAAAAAAGGATCGAAGAAATCTCGTCTCTTTTTTCACCTAAAAAGGTATTCGTGGTTTCTGCACTCGCAAGAACGGGTCTTTATGAACTCAAAAATGCCCTTTACTACGAAATTCAAAAAGCTTTACCTTTAGAATTTGCGGTAGATGAAAAGGTAGAAGTTGAAGATAACGTGCCCGATCTCTTCATCGAAAAAAATGGAAATGGCTTTTTCGTTAAAGGAAAAGAAGTTGAAAAACTTTTGAGAAAATACCAGATAAACCAACCGGATGGAATGGAATTGTTCATGAAAAAACTTGATGGTATGGGACTTGAGAAGCATCTCATCAAAGCTGGTGTTAACGAAGGAGACACAATAGTGATAGGAGAAATGGAGTTTGAATATCATAAATGATCGGAATTTATGGTGGTACATTCGATCCAATTCACAACGGTCATATAATAATGGCCACATCTATCGTGGAACTTTCACACCTTGACAAAATTATGATAATGCCTACAAGAACACCTCCTCACAAGCAAGGAATGATCTCTGCCGATTTTGAGAGGAGGCTGCGATGGTCACAAATCGCTTTTGAAAATGTGGATAAAGTTGAAATATCTGATTTTGAAGGCAAAAAAGATGTCTCTTACACCATTGATACGGTGCTTCACTTCGAGAAAATTTATGGGAAAGTTGCCTACATAATGGGAGAAGACAGTTTCACAAACATAGAAAAATGGTATAAATACGCCGAGTTAATCGAAAGGGTAGAACTTTATATTTATCCGAGGTACTGTGACAGACATTTGACAGATGATCTTATGAATAGAATGAAAAAATCATCAGAAAGAATTCATTTTTTGAGTTCACTGCCAATAATTCAAATTTCATCCACCTCCATAAGAGAAAGAGCCCGATTAGGTCTTTCACTTAAAGGATACGTACCGGATAAATTAGAAAAAGAGATCTTCGACTTCTACAAATACACCCCTATGTAATATATATACATGGAGAAATCATTTCGTGCGCTTAATTCCAAGGTATGTTTTTATTTTATCAAAAGTGAAAACAAGATATTTGCCTTCCATACTGAAAGAGATTTTGTTCTTTCCGTGGTAAAGAGAATTAAATCCTGAAAAATATTTGCTGGAACTGAAATGATACTTTCCGTAACTTTTCAGATCTGTTGCATGTATGTCTATCGGTCCAATCGAGCGAAGTCTTGTTAAGCTGTAATCCGTTGCAGTTGATAGTAACCGGTATGCTATGGCAGAAGTAGCTTTATCGGAAGCAGGATCTATAAGAAGTACAGACCATCCGTTTTTTTCAATGAGTTCAAAATCATTATTCCTTACTTCTTTGTTAAGATAAACCAGCACATCTTCAAAATCTTCGATTGATTTTTGGGCATTCGATGATACGGTTATAGATCTCGAAATGATAGTTATAGCTTCGTAGATCATCGACAAAGCTAAAGAATAGATTCCAAGTGCAACGACTATTTCAATTATCACTGCTCCTTTTTGTAATTCTGAAAATTTCCCCTGTGACAGTGGATTTGTACTCATAGACTAAATTCCCCCCGTTATCTTGAACTGTGAATTTCTGGATCAAAGATTCCGGTATTGTACCATCTTTACAGGTATTGGAGATGGATGTAATATCCGAAAGTTCTCTCGCTCCTTTTTCTATTAAAGCCTGATTTTGAGATAAACGTGAAACAAAAGATAGTACGGTCGTAAAAAGTATAAGGGTTAGGAGCAAAAAGATCAAAGACTCGATAAGAATTTGACCTTTTTTCATGATCTCACTTCGTGAATAAAAAATATATTATGGTCATAACCGTCCCTATGATGCCACCTACAAGTATTATAGATACAAGAACATCGGATAATTTTACGTGAACTTCCTCTTCATTTTTCTTATTTTTGAATGAATCATAAGCATTATTTTTACCTTCATTATTTTTACCTTCATTATTTCTGAATGTGGGTATTCCAACGGAGGCTGTCATAAGGTTCATACTGTTCAAAACAAGAGCTTTGAAATAATTACCCTGGCTTTCTATTTTTATGAGCGTAAAATCCTCTCCAAGCTCGGGAACGAACTCTTTGGAGATAAGCCTACCTACAAGTGGGGAGATGTTTTCTCCCTGACCATTGAAAGCGTTAGGAGATTTTTTTATCATTTCGTCCTTTGACTTATCATCCGAAAAACGTAAAACAGTAAAATATATTTTCTCTCCAACATCGAAGTTATTTATGGATTTTCCAGAGATTGGATCAACTATTGGATATGCTTCTGAAAAATTTTGAAGATCATTTCTTTTTAAAATGGAAAGAGTTTCATCCGTATTTCCAATTTTTGATAATTGTTTCGAAAGATCTGAATAGCTCATACTTTCAACGGTTACGGAGATCTTAAGAGCCTTAACCCATCCGTCAAAAAAATCCGTGACGAAAGTGTTTAAAACGTCCAAATCTTCGTTTTTTATTGCCAGCATCATTTTATCTTTGAATACTTTATCTGAAGATGTTTTATTCTTGATGTACCTTTCAAGATCAGAATTGAGTTCTTTGAATCCTGAAGAGGTTCGAATTATTTTCGATCTGTTTTCTGGAATCTTTCTTTGAAAAATTTTGAACTCTTTATCTACATCAAAATCAACAAAAGAAGAAAGACTCAGGGGATATTGAAGTACATCATATTTTAAATCCCCGTCTTTTGTGATCAAAAAGTAACCCACGTACCCTTCTAACGTTAATTTACTCTGACCCTTGAATTTAATTACTGATATATCATTCATTCGGCGAAGATCACCATATTCTTTCCTTTTTTCTTTCCGGCCTCAACCAAATCTTCACCAATTTCCAAAAGTTTGGATAATTCTTTTGAGTCATCAGGGAAGGTTACAACGGAAAGTGTTGCCGTAAGCTGAATAGATACGTCTGCAACTTTGAACGATTTCGCGGAGAACGAATTTTTTATCCTCTGGGCTATCGATATGGTATCCTTTTTCTGTGTCTCGGTTATAAGAATTAAGAATTCATCAAATCCAAATCGTGCCACAATATCAAGTGGCACTCTAACCGTTTCTTTCAAAAATTTACCTATTTCTCTTATCAAAGTATCGACATCATTTTTCCCCAGAGTCTTTGTTTTTTCTCTGAAATTGTCAACATCAAAAAATATAAGCGAGCATTTCAAATTTGACTCAACGATCTTTGGATAGATGAAGTTCAAATATGCAAGCACATGTTCTCTTGAATAAACTCTTGTGACGGGATCTATTATCTCACTCGTTCCCATTTTGTTAACCACATTTTCTAAACTATCGAATTCATGCCTCACAAGTTCATTGTACTGTTTCACCAATTCTTCCATCTGACCGAGTTGCTCTTCGAACCATTTGATTCTTTCTTTTAAGTGTTCGTTTTCTTTTTTAACGTCTTGAAGTTCATCTGCCATGTAAAATCCCTCCTATCCCTTAAAAAATCTTTTTATCTCTTTTTCTGCATTTTCGATCGAGTCCGAAGCATGGATGACATTCACGGTGGTATTCAAAGCGAAATCTCCTCTTATACTTCCGGGAACCGCCTCAAGTGGATCTGTCTTACCTACCATGTTTCTCACATTCTGAACGGCATTTTCTCCCTCCAGCACCATCGCAATTATTGGCCCACTTGTTATGTAAGAGATGAGCCGATCGTAATATGGCTTACCAACATGCTCGGCATAATGAGCCTCGGCCAGCGTCTTGGACATAGTCATCATCTTCATATCGATTATTTTAAACCCTTTTTTCTCAAATCTTGATATTATCTCGCCTATCAATTTTCTCTCAACACCATCAGGTTTTATGAGTACTAAGGTGCTTTCCAACATCATCACTCCTCATGTAATCGATAAGGCTATCCTCAAAAAGCAATGGGAAACCTCTTTTTGCGAATATAGGCTCATCTCCAAATTTATCGATAATTTCATCGGCTTTATCGGATTTTAACATCAAAGATAAGGCTTTAAACTTCTCAAGATAACTTATCATCTCTTCAATAGATTCAAGATCTCCGACTGGGCCATGTCCTGGAACGAAATAATGAAGATCCTTTTTTCTCAAATTTTTTAAAATTTTTATCCATACATTCAGATCAGATTCGTGAGTTATCTCCGCATGGTAATCTATGAACAAAAGATCTCCACAGAAACAAACACCATCCGGCCAAATTTTGACGATCGATGAATCGGGTGTATGCCCTCCAACATGCAGTATTTCAATCTTTTTATCACCAAGATCGAAGATCATCTGCTTTTTGAAAGTAACGGATGGTAAAACTATTTTTACACCTTTGAGCTCTTTTTGAATGAACGGCTCAAGTGAAGATTTGAATCGTTCAAAGTCGATCTTTTCAAGGTAATTTTTGGTCATTTCGCTGCCAACAACGGGCGCGTCTATGGCAAAGTTACCAAGTGTATGATCGAGATGATAATGGGTGTTGATGACGTACAGCAGTGTTTTTGATGAAACGTTTGAAATGAATTCAACTATGTGATTTGCCTTCGACGGGAAAAAAGTTGAATCGACCATCATAACTCCGTTCTTTCCTATTATTATACCAGAGTTAGCCGCACCATTAGAATTTTCTGTAACAAAAATACTTTCTCCTATCGAGAACATCTCTTTACTCCTTCAAACTTTGTAATCCTCCACTATTTCGATAGAACTTTTCGAATCTACGATCAGAAGTGTATGAGCATCGTATTTGTCCGAGCAAAGTGCATTGAAATCCGATTCTATTTCGAGCTCGAACCTTTCACCTTTTTCGATTTGAACGGCGAACAGATAACTGTTACCGATATATTTCAAACTTATTCTGAAAGGTATTCTGAAAAATTCAACCATCCCAATTGAATTGATAACGACAACTTCGGGTTTGTGATCGAATAACCATTCAGCAAAGAATTCTCTCGATTTTTCGCTCATCTTTTTTCCCCCAGCATAAAATGCACTGAATCTCTTTTAAAAGTGAAGATGCTCGAAGTCAGCTCGGACATGCTCTATTATGCACCGTAAACGGCATGAGGTAACTGACTGAGTCAGAAACTTCACATTTAAAGCTGAACGAGTATAAATAAAAATAGAACGGATCTTCAGATCCGTTCTATTTTACCATTTTTATCAATACTTATCTCTTTGGGTGAATTTGTCAAATTCATCTAAATGCGTGAATTCCGCAGATTCAACCCACTCTTCTCCCTTACGTACGAACTCGGTAAGATTTTCAAGAATTGTTTGATGTTTTTTCTCTTCTTCGGCAAGCTTCAAAAGTACAGATTTTTCCTGTGCATTTTTCGATTTTGTTGACTCACTCAAATACAATTCAACGCTTTTCTTTTCCATCTCAATTGCCTGTCTGTAAGCATCGAAAACATTTGTTTCAACTTTAAAAGTTTGCTTTTTATCGAGCATTTCTGAAAACATGTTCTTTGTCGTTTTGAATGTGTCCGTACCCTTGTAATCGTAAGAAGATTTTTTAAAACCTTCTATTATTTCGTAATGTCTCTGCTCATCTCTGGCAAGCATAGAAAAAAGCTGTTTTAATCTTGGATCCGTACTGTTCTTTGCCTGCTGTTCGTAAAGAGCTTTTCCATCGAGTTCCATTTTTAAAGCATAGTCTATCGCATTCATATCGATCCCTCGCTTAACTTCTTATAAATTTCATATCTCTCTTTGGCGTTCTCGGCAGAGATCTTGAACAATTTGTCTGCAATTTCTGGAAAGGTGATCTTCAAGGAAGAATACCTAACTTCACTCATAAGAAAATCTTCAAAAGATCCTGTCGGTGCTTTTGAATCAAGAACAAATGGATTTTTACCATCCTGTTTGAGTAAAGGATTATATCTGTAAAGATGCCAATATCCTGCTTCAACGGCTTTTTTCTCCTGATCTGCCATCTTTCCCATACCAGCCTTTATACCGTGATTTATACACGGAGAATAAGCTATGACAAGAGATGGTCCATCGTATTGTTCGGCTTCTATCATGGCCTTCAAACATTGATTCATATTGGCTCCCATAGCAACCTGTGCTACGTAAACGTACCCATAGGTCATCGCCATTCTTCCAAGATCCTTTTTGGCCGTTCTCTTCCCTGAAGCTGTGAATTGCGCTACGGCACCTTCTGGAGTTGATTTTGATGCCTGACCGCCGGTATTTGAATAAACTTCCGTATCGAAGACGAGTACATTGACATTTTCTCCAGATGCAAGGACATGATCGAGACCACCGTAATCTATATCGTACGCCCAGCCATCTCCACCAAATGCCCAGATCGACTTCTTTATAAGCATATCTCTTCTTTCATATATGCTCTTAAGTATTTCCATTGCCCTCTTATCCGGTACCTTCTTGTCAAGTACTTTCAATATCTTCAATGTTGCGGCTTTCGATGCCTTTGCATCATCTTTGCCAGCAATCCATTCTTTGAAAGGTGTTTTGATATCTTCTTGAACATTCAACGTTAAAAATTCGTTGATTAGATCGGTCAGCACGTTTCTTGCATACTTAACTGCCAGTTCAATTCCAAATGCGTATTCAGCGTTATCTTCAAAAAGTGAATTCGCCCATGCAGGCCCTTTACCTTCCGCATTAGTCGTGTAAGGAGTGGAGGGTGCTGATGCTCCCCATATCGAAGAACAGCCAGTCGCATTGGCAATTATCATCCTATCACCAAAAAGCTGCGTTACAAGTTTAGCGTAAGGAGTTTCACCGCAACCAGGACATGCGCCGGAAAATTCAAGCAAAGGTTTCACAAACTGACTACCTTTTATCGTATCTGTTGGAACTATATCTGGTTTTTCAGAAATCTCTTTAACGGCAAAATCCCAGTGTGGAATTTCTCCTTCTTGTTCTTCAAGAGGTTTCATCACAAGAGATTTTTTGGGAGTCGGGCAGACGTCGACGCAGACACCACAACCTGTGCAATCAAGAGGAGATACTTGAATTCTGTACTGTAACCCTTCAAGTCCTTTTCCCATTGCCTTTTTTGTGACAAAGCCGTCCGGCGCTTTTTTAACTTCATCTCCATTCAAGAGGAAGGGTCTTATCACACCATGTGGACATGCAAGAGCACATTGATTACACTGAATACATGTATCGGATTGCCATTCTGGTATTTCAACCGCTATGCCTCTCTTTTCGTAAGCAGCGGTACCCTGTGGAAATTCTCCGTTTTCTCTTCCAACAAAGGCCGAAACGGGAAGCTTATCTCCTTCCTGTTTGTTCATAACATCAGCAATGTTTTTAACGAATTCCGTTCTTTCGGGAAGTACAGGCATATTTTCATCATCTTTAGCATTTTTCCATGAATCCGGAACTTTAATTTTTAAAAGTGCATTTATGCCCTGATCAACGGCATTGTAATTCATCTGGACGACTTTTTCACCCTTTGAACCATAAGAGTGGACTATCGCTTCTTTCAAATAATCCGTTGCATCTTCTATTGGTATGACATTCGCAAGTTTGAAAAACGCCGCTTGCATTATCATGTTTATTCTTGCCCCAAGTCCTATATCCATCGCTATGTGTGTGGCATCTATCGTGTAAAAATTTATGTTGTTCTGTGCGATGTATTTCTTCATGCTTCCCGGTAATTTTTTATCGAGTTCAGACTCTTTCCATATAGTGTTGAGAACAAAGGTACCACCTTTTTTTAACCCATCAAGAATATCGTACTGATAAACATAAGACTGTTTATGGCATGCAACGTAATCAGCTTCATCTATGAGATAAGTGGATCTTATAGGCTTCTTTCCAAACCTTAGATGGGAGATCGTAACACCGCCAGATTTTCGTGAATCGTAAGCAAAATAACCCTGGGCATACATAGATGTCTTATCACCTATGATCTTTATGGCGTCTTTGTTAGCACCAACAGTTCCATCAGATCCGTACCCCCAGAACTTGCATCTTATCGTACCTTCAGAAGAAGTGTTTATCTTTTCTTTGATTTCAAGAGAAGTATGTGTAACATCGTCCACTATACCTATTGTGAACCAATTTTTGGGAGTTGCTTCTTTCAAATTATCAAAAACAGCCTTCACTTGGGATGGAGTTGTATCCTTCGAACTTAACCCATAGCGTCCTCCAACTATGAGAGGAGCATTTTGTTTTCCATAAAAGAGCGTTCGTACATCCTCATACAAAGGTTCTCCAAGAGAACCTGATTCCTTTGTTCTATCGAGAACGGCTATTCGTTTAACGGTTTTTGGAAGTACATCGAAGAAATATTTTTCGGAAAAAGGCCTGTAAAGATGAACTTTTATGAGTCCAACTTTTTCTCCTTTAGAGATAAGATAGTCAACGACTTCGGAAGCCGTTTCTGTCACAGAACCCATAGCTATTATTACATTCTCTGCATTCGGATCACCGTAATAATTGAATGGTCTGTACTCTCTTCCGGTTAATTTAGATATTTCTTTCATGTAATTTGCAACTGTATCCGGTACGGTCATGTAAAATTTGTTCGAAGCTTCTTTTGCCTGAAAGAAAATATCCGGATTTTGTGCTGTTCCCATCGTTTTTGGATGCTCGGGATTCAAAGCCCTGTCTTTGAAAGCCTTAACGGCATCCCAATCGAGCAATTTTGCAAGTTCATCGTATTCGAGTAATTCTATTTTCTGGATTTCGTGAGAAGTCCTGAATCCATCGAAGAAATGAATGAAAGGAATTCTTGACTTTATGGCGGAAAGGTGCGCTATGCTTCCAAGGTCCATAACTTCCTGAACACTTCCGGACGCAAGCAAGGCAACACCACTTTGGCGTACGGCCATAACATCCGAGTGATCTCCGAATATGGATAGCGCATGAGCAGCCAATGTTCTTGCCGCTACATGAAAGACTCCGGGTAATAACTCACCGGCTATCTTGTAAATATTTGGAACCATTAAAAGTAATCCTTGAGATGCCGTATAAGTCGTAGCGAGAGTTCCTCCAGCAAGCGCACCGTGCATTGCACCCGATGCACCACCTTCCGATTGCAGTTCAATAACGTTTACTCTTTGACCGAAGATATTCTTTTTACCCTGAGCAGACCACAGATCGGTAAGCTCGGCCATTGGAGAGGATGGAGTTATAGGATATATCGTGGCAACCTCCGTGAAAGCGTAAGAGACGTAAGCCGCTGCGGTATTTCCATCCATAGTACTCATTTTTCTTGCCATTTTTACCTCCTGAACTTTTTATTCTCACACCAAAAAAAGTTAAGCGTAAACCCTGTAATCGATGTAAGGAAAGATCGGATCGAGCCATTCATAAAATTCTATCGATCTTTCATCTATATTATGCGACTTTATTGCATCATATATCTCAAGAAAACGTGATAAATGTGTGTTAGTTCTGTTAACTGCATATTCAACAGAGGTACCTGTGGTCATTATGAATGCCCAATCGCTTGATTCTGCAAGCATAAGCTCACGAGCACACATGTTCAAAGCTCTTATGTAGAGTGGATCGGAAGTTTTTAAATACTCTCCAGCAAGTTCAGACATCCGTCTTTCTGCTTCGTGAAGATGTGGGTATATCCAGTCGTTAGATCCATTGAGCCATGTTTCATTGTATCCATTTGCTCCCCAGCTCGATTGAGCAGGCGTTATTATTTGAACATCTCCCAAAGATTCGATCACTCTGTCAGGGGTCGAGGATTCCATGATATCTGATTTAGCTGCTTCTCTCAGAAAAAATTCAAGAAAGTCAGGCCCCTCGTACCACCAATGGCCAAAAAGTTCGGCATCAAAGGGAGCAACTATTACCGGATCAACGTTCATTTGACCATAAAGTCTCTGAATCTGCGATATTTTTTTCTGGGCAAAATCTTTGGCATGCGATGCTGCCGTCTGAAGGCCTCTTTGTGGATCGTAGAGCTCCTTTTCACCAAGAGAAACGTTGCCGGTGATCCTGTAATATTTTATTCCTGTATTCGTTCTTACGCCTGACGGATCAACGTAAGGTCTCACATAATCAAAAGGCCTATCAAAACCAACATCTCTGTAAAATTCCCTGTAATTCCAGTCTCCTGGATAACCAAATTGAGCTGACCATATCTGTTCACTTGATTCAGGATCTCTCGCAAAAGCAAACACTCCAGAAGGAGTCATAACAGGTCTGTAAACATCGTAATGAGGTGGAACATCTGCATACCAAAGTGCATGAGAATCCACGAAGAAAAAATTGACCTTCTGTGTCGCCAGTTCTTTATCAAGGCCAGGATAATATCCTGATTCTGCAAGCCACATTCCATTTGGATGATCTCCAATTCTTTCTTCGTAAGCTTTCACACCCGTTACAATCTGTGCATGAACTGATTTTGAATTAACTTTCATGAGTGGTAAAAAACCATGTGTCGCATTGCATGTTATCAGTTGAACCTCTCCACTTTTTTTGGCTGCTTTGAATGCATTCAAAATATTTCCATCGTAAACGTTCAAAAAATCAAGTGCTTTTTCAAAATCTTCAAGGTATTTCATCGCAACTTCATGCTTCAATGGTTCTTCGCGTTTGGTTGTAGAAGTTTCTTTTTTTGCAAGTTCGATAAGACCGTCAAGATGACGCCTGTACTTTCCCATAAGGGTTGGATCTGAAAGCATCTCAAGCAATGGAGGGCTCAAAGAGATCGTTACTCCGAAGGGTACACCGTCATCCGTAAGATGTTTAAAGGCCATCAAGAGAGGAATATAAGTTTCTGTGATAGCTTCAAATAACCAATTCTCTTCCAAAAAATAAGGATGATCTGGATGATTAACGTAAGGAAGATGCGCATGAAGCATAAGAATAACTTTACCTTTCAAGAACCTCGCCTCCCGCTAAGGACAAAAAAAGCTCCACTTCCCGAACCGGATCTCGAACCACTCGTTGGCATTGAAGTGGAACCGACAAGTCTTTCTATCTTCATGACCTTTTTAGATGTGGCCATCTCCGTAAATCTTCTGTTCACCTTGAGATCCATCCATAATTCCATCTGGGCCGTTTTTGGCGATGATGGTGGCGTTGAGACAAGCGTGGATCTCAAAACTGGGATGAATTTACTTCCTTCCTTATAGCCTATTTCAGCGATATAATCTGCACCAGATTGTGGAACAAAAACATAATATTTTCTTGTCTGATCATCGATCTCCATTTCAAAAGTCCTATGGGCATTTATTCCATTGAACTCTATATAAGTTACATCATAAACTCTCAGGATCACGGGAAGATGGCTTTTGAGCGTGTCCAAAGTCTCATTCGATAAATCCCAATAAAAATGGATCCAGTGAGGGTTGACATCAAGTCCAACAAATGCATCTTTAAAGTAAGAAGATGGAAGAAGATTTTTACTTTTGTCAACTTTTTGTTCGATCGTTTCTTCGACTTCAACTTTATTTACCCTTGACGAGTGAGGGGTTACGCTTTCTTCAGCTCTATTTTCTGGTTCAACGCCATCAATTTTGAATTTATCGAATGTTTCCTTTATCTTTTTAACAAAGGTTGCTCTTGACGATTTCCATGGGATCTTCAAATTTAACTCTTTTGATAATTTTCTCAAATCTTCGACTTCCATATCCTCAAGTTGCCGAATTTTTTTTGAGAGATCTGTTTTCTTTCTCGATATAACTTCGGCCAGTTCAGATTTGGTCATGTTATAATAACCCTTGATCTTCAACATCATCGCTTCTTTTTTCAACTGACGGATCGTTTTATCTTCACCCATTCAACTCACCTCTTCCTTTTCAATTTGATCGAAAGTTCGTCTACCCACTTAAAAAGGCCTGAATGGTATCTAAAAATCAGAAGAGTTCCATCTCCGGGATCTATACTTACCTCATAACCTGTCGATTCGTTACTTATACCGTAGGGCCTTAAGTATTCCATGATCTTTCGTTCCAATTCATACTTAAAACCATGAAGAGAAACTTCCCTAACATCCTTCTTGAGTGGAATTATCGACCATAACTCCCCTGGATTACTTTCAAGAATCAAAGGAGCATTTATAACAAAAGCGTATAATCTTTCATTGAAAAGAACACTTCCTTTAAAACGTTCCATCAGTCTGAAAACTCCAAAAGTTTGATCAAGGCGATTGCCAAAAGCTCCGGCAACGAAGGTAACATCCGATCCTCTTTTTTCAGCTTCGCTCAAAGCAAGTTCGGTGTCTATTTCATCTTTTTCTACCGGCAATTTTATTATCTCGGCACCATTTGTTTTGCAAGAATCAAAGGTGTTTTCTTCTATTGAATCCATATCGCCTATCAAAACATCAGGTATCACGCCAATTCTTTCGAGAAAATTAGCACCTGAATCGGCTGCTATTTTCAGATCAAAACGCGTAACGACATTTCTGTAAAAATCGTCCTCATCGTAATCACCGCCAGCGAAGATAACGGATCTCATTTTACCCTTCTTTTCGATGAAGATGGTATGAATAATTCTTCTCTGTACTTCACGATCACACGTCTGCTAACCTTCAATCCATCTTTTTTTAAAATATTTTCTATTTTGGAATCTGTTAAAGGCTTTTTCCTGTCTTCATTCGAAATGATCACGGCTATCTTCTTCTTGATCTCTTCCCTTGAGAGATCTCCATCGTTAGATTTATAAATGAACCGTTCAAAAAAAAACTTAAGTGGATGGATTCCTGTTGGTGTCTTAATGTACTTTGTTGAAATTGCTCTCGTAACAGTTGAAGGGCTCAAATTCAATTCGGAAGAAACATCGGCTACCTTTAGAGGAACTACCTTCCCTCCATTTAAAAATTCTTTTTCCTTTGTAACGATAAGCTGTCCGAGTTTAAAAAGTGTTTCTCTTCTTTTTGCAAAGGCTTCAAGTAAATTTTTTGCCTGTTCGTACCTTTCTTTAGCGAATTCTCTGTAAGCTTTATTTTCAGAGTCCATAAGTTTTTCGTAAAGCTCCAAAGAAGAAAATCTCAATTCAAATCTTTCATTTATAACTATTTCATATTCATCGTCTTTTTGTATTATGAAAAGATCTGGCTCAACGTACTGTGTGTACGGAGACTCATAAAATCCATTTGAAGGATATGGATTTAAATGTTTTAATTTTGAAAGTGTTGCTTCGAATTCATCTTGAGAAATACCAAGTATTTTTCTAACTTCAATGGGGTTCTTTTGAACATCTTCGAGGAGATCTATCAACATCATAACTTTTTTATCATCTGTCTGAGCTTTAAGTGATTCCTTGACATCTTTGCTTCCTATTCCGGGTGGATCCATAGATTTAAGAAGTGCTAAAACCTTCTCAACTTTTTCTTCTGGTACCTTTATCTCATTCGATATATCAGAACTTTCTTTTTTCAAAAAGCCATGATCATCTATCGATTCAACGAGGTACAAAAAGATCTTTTCATCTTCATCCGTTACTTCCATGGTATAAAATTGATCCAAAAGGTAAGATTTTAAAGATCTTGTCTGTACTTCAAAATTGTCCTCATCATAATCTTCTATCGAAGAATTTTTTTTTCTCGATCCTTTGTATTCTCTCGGCAGAGTTAAAAATTCCATTTCAAGAAAAGGGTTTGCCTCCGCTATCTTAGCCGTTTCCTCTTCAAGATCCTCCAAATTCTTGTTAAGCAAGCTAAGAGAAAGTAGCATTTTGTTGTTGAGAAAAAGCATATTTTTCAATTTGATCTTTTGATATACAGAATAACCCATTCAATTCTCTCCAAAATCGAAACGATATAGTGTAAAATGGAAATGAAAGGTTGAAAATTATTTTATAATATTCTTAGCATGATGAAGGATTCTTTTCTTGAATATTATATCATCATTAAAACAAAAAATCAAGATCGTGATCTGAAATTGGTGGTGAAGATGTGCAAGTATTAGTTGCGATGAGTGGCGGAGTTGATAGTGCTGTAAGTGCGTACCTGCTGAAATCATGGGGATACGATGTAATTGGAGTTCATTTCAAGATGGAAGATGATCTTTTCTTTTCACATTACGAACTTAAGCATAAAGTTTGTTGCAGTCCTGATGATACCTTAGATGCGTTAAAAATAGCAAATAAGATCGGCATAGAATTGAAAATAATAGATCTGAAGGAGAAGTTCAAAAATGATGTGATAAGGGAATTCATAAAAGGCTACAGTGAAGGTATAACACCTAACCCATGTGCGTGGTGCAATAAAAGGATCAAATTTTACATGCTTGAAAAGATCGCAATGGAAATGGGGGCAGAGAGCTGGGCAACCGGCCATTACGCGATATCAAAAGATGGGAGGTTATTCAAAGCTTACGACCATAGAAAAGATCAATCTTATTTTCTTTCGCTCGTTGAAAAAAGAGCCTTAGAAAATTTGATCCTTCCAGTAGGTGAGATGACCAAAGATGATGTTAGACGAATAGCAGCTCAAAATGATCTTGTAGTTGCAACGAAACCTGACAGTCAGGATGTTTGTTTCATACCAGATGGGAATTTAAAAGCATTTTTCAGATCCCACATGATAGATGTTAATCCAGGCCCGGTTGTCGGAACAGACGGACAGGTTATAGGCGAGCATAGTGGATACCAGCTCTATGCCATTGGCCAGAGAAAAGGGGTGGGGGTAGCTGTTGGAGAAAAAATGTACGTCGTAGGAGTTGATCCGATAAAAAATACCGTCATAATAGGTAAAAAGAACGAACTGTTGAAAAATAAAATCACTGTAAAAGATTTGAACATAATAAGATCGATTAATAATTTACAAACCCTTGAATGTAAAATAAGGAGTACGGCACCGTTAGTTGAATGTAAGTTAATATTTGGAGACGAAATGATCGTTGAATTCTCGCAACCAGTGGTACCGGTACCGGGGCAGATCATCGCTTTTTATGATAACGACGAGCTGGTCGCAGGTGGAGTGATCGCGAAAGTTATATCGTGATCTGGGCAATTAAGTAAGGCAGATCTACCTCATGCTCTATGACTCAAACTTCAAATTCCAAGTTGGTTGAATGAACACATTTAAAATAGGAGATGGTATTTATGAAAATTTTCATTTCCACCGATATGGAAGGATTGCCGGGAGTTAACTCGTGGCATCAAGTAGAAGATAAAGATCCCCGATACCTTGGCAAGTACATGGCTGAAACTGTTGGATGGGTCATAGACGGGATAAAAAATTCAGATCTTAATTCCAAAGTTGAAAAGATATTGATCTGTGACTCTCATTCGAAAGGCGAAAATTTGTCCTACGATTTCACTGAACGTGACGATAGGATATATCTTGTCAGCGGAGGGCTGAGAGATTATTACATGATGGCAGGACTCGATTCAAGTTTTTCAACTGTCTTTTTTGTTGGATACCATTCAGGAACAGGCACAATCCGCGGAACGATGGATCACACCTATTCAACGGACGTCTATGAATTGAAAATAAATGGGAAACATATGAGTGAATCGACGATCAATGCGGCTTTTGCAGGAAATTATAACGTTCCAGTCTCCCTTGTCATAGGAGATCGTGCACTCATAATCGAGCTTAAGGATGAGATGCCAAACACTTCGATGGTTGATACGAAAGAGGGGTTGAGCAGATTTGCTGCCATAATGAAACCTAAAAATCTTTTAAAACATGAGGTCATTGAGGCGACAAAAGAAGCGCTGTCAAAAACTTTCAAAAATTCTATAAGGCCTTACAGGATTGAATCACCGTATATCGTTGAAATAAGCTTCAAATCAACGGAAATGGCAGATGAATCCATGTTAATCCCAGGAGTCAAGAGACTCGATGGTCATACAGTGAGTTTTAAAACTGGATATTATGACGAACTTTTACAGACCTTACTTGCAGTGGTATATTCAGCCGGAATAGGAGAGGATTTGGGAAAATAACAGGTATACTTGATCAACTTTAAATATGAAATACATTTGACAGAAGGCATGATGCCTTCTGTCAATTTAAAAGAGATTTAGTATATATACCTGGTGATGCTAATGCCATGAATGTTAAAAACTCTCACTGATCTGTTACGGTGATCGTACTATCGTTAGACAAGCTGTCAGGGTCGAATGTTATTTGACATCTTTGAATGCTTTCATTGCTTCATCGACGGCTTTACCTTCTACCGTTATATCGTAAATCGCATTGCACATTTCAACAGCTTCATCAAGAGGTTTCTGATGAATATTTCTTCCAGTTGCATTACCTGAAGCACCACTTATGAAAATTTGATCGTGAAGCCTTTGAAGAAATGCTTTCACGTCTATACTTGGCCCACCTGAACAGACAACCTTTGTTCTGCCAGCAGCCACAACAGCTTCCTTGAAAAGTTCTGAAGCACTTTTTCCATCTTCATCTTTTGGAAAATTGACTTTAACAAAATCACTCCCAAGAGTCGAAGCGATCCCTGTTCCACCCGCAACAAGATGGGGATCGAGTTCATCTTTGACGGCAGCTCCTCGAGGATAGCACCAGAGAAGCACTACAAGTCCATTTCTGTGCGCCTTGTAAACTATCTGGGCTGCCTGTCTGAAGATATCTCCTTCGTACTTACTTCCAGGATATATGGTATAACCAACTCCGAGAATTTTAAGCCCACTTTCTCTTTTGAATTCGGCGACCTGTTCAACATCTATCCACTGATTACTGAAAGGATCCTGCTGTTCCGTTTTTATGAGATTCGTCTTCGAATTAAGTTTTATGAGATAGGGAAGATCTTTATAGTCCATGCCATATTTTGATACAAGACCAAGCTGGGTGGCAAAGACACCGATCCTTGCCTTACTTGCAATTTTGAAAAAATGCTCCGGATTCGCGTCATCAGGTGCTATACCTTTTCCGTAAAAATCATCATTCAAATGTTCAACTTTTTGATCTCCGGCAAAGAGCATTAACCTTCCGCTGCCTTTAGTTATCGCATCATAATTTTTGATGTATTCACCGTGCATCGATCTCGGAACATCGAGAGGTATTCTGAATTCTTTTTCTTCCATACCGCATTTCCCCTTTCAATGAATTATCTTTGGGCCTTTCCCTGTTTCTCAACAGCATTTATCCTTTTTTCAATCTCTTCTTGATTCCCAAGGTAATAGTGCTTTAAAGGTTTCAAATTCTTGTCAAGTTCATAGACAAGAGGGACACCTGTTGGAATGTTAAGATCTATTATTTCCTCATTCGAAAGATCATCGAGGTATTTTACGAGTCCTCTGAGACTGTTTCCGTGTGCAACGATCAAAATCTTTTTACCATTTCTAATCGTGGGAGCAATCGTTGACTCCCAGTAAGGAATAACTCTATCTATCGTATCTATTAGGTCTTCTGTAACGGGTATCTCAGCTTCTTTTAGATCTGCGTATCTTGGATCCAATCCAGGATATCTCGGATCATTTTTTTCAAGTGCTGGTGGCCTTATTTCCGCGGATCTTCTCCACTTTGTTACCTGTTCCTCTCCGAATTTTTGCGCAGTTTCAGCTTTGTTAAGGCCTTGAAGTGCACCGTAATGTCTCTCATTGAGTCTCCACGAATTGTAAACGGGTATCCACATAAGATCCATTTCATCAAGTGTGATCCATAAAGTTCTTATTGCTCTCTTTAAAACAGACGTGAATGCACAGTCAAAAAGGTATTTTTCATTTTTAAGAATTTTTCCACTGTCATGCGCTTCTGTAATTCCCTTTGCCGATAAATCAACATCCGTCCATCCGGTGAACCTGTTCTCCATATTCCATAAACTTTCGCCGTGACGTAAGAGTACAATTTTGTACATATCTTTGCCTCCATCATACAAAAACACTTCACATTTTTAACACATATCAATTTTACACCCATAAATCATTTCATCCAAATGTGGGTAACATGATCGAGTCAACTTTAAAGATCTGCACTTTTAAAAGAAATTTAGTATATCATATTACTTGAAAGGAGATGGTACATCATGAGATGGGCAATAGTTGGTTTTGGAAGTATCTCAAAAAATAAATTTTTACCGGCCTTAAATGAAGCGGGCGGAACGCTGGCGGCTATAGTTACAGGCAGACCAGAAAGCGTAAGAAATGAATTCGAAAGGGATGTTAAAGTTATAGATAAGGTTGAAGATCTTGAAAATATAGATATAGTTTACATCGCAACACCGAATTCACTTCACAAAGAACAAACTATCATCTGCGCCAAAAAAAACATAAATGTTTTCTGTGAAAAACCTGTTGGAATGAATGCGCAGGAAGCACAGGAAATGGCTAAATTTTGTGACAGATCAGGTGTGAAGTTAGGAATCGCTCACATGGGAAGATTTAACAGTTATAATGTACTTGCAAGGGATATTTTGCGATCCGGTGAGATCGGAAAAGTTGGGATCGTGAAGGCGAGTTTTTCTTTTGTTAACGTTGAAAGAAACAAATGGAGATACGATCCTGCATTGAGTGGTGGTGGGGCAATAATGGATATAGGCATCCATCTCATAAACTCACTAAGATTTATACTTGGAGATGATGTCGTTGAAATAAGTGCCATTAATGAAAATTTAGAGTACCCTGTCGATCAGAATGCGGCCGCAATAATGAAATTTGCAAACGGTTCACTTGCCCTTGTTGATTGCAGTTTTGACACTTATGGAAGTGTTTCTTTTGAATTCCGTGGGGATAAAGGGATGATGTACGTCCTTGATACACTCTTTCAGGAGTACAAAGGGCGGATCATAGTGGCAAAAAATGGTTCTTTCGAGTTAAGAGACTCAATAGATAAAAATCCATACGTTCTTGAGATAGAAGATATGGAAAAAGCGGTTAAAACCCAAAGCAAACCTGCAACTGACGGATGGGAAGCGTTCAAGGATATGAAGATCGTGGATGCGTGGTACGAATCTTCTAAAACTTTAAAAATGATAAAGGTGAATTGAAGGGAGTGAAATGCAAATAATTGAAGTACCGTCAAGAGATGTTGAAATTCCGGAAAGAGCCATCGCTTCAAGAATGGGATTCAAGGGTATCGGAACTATTCCCGAAGAATTCAGAAAATGGTACGTTGAAGTTAGGGAGATCGCTATGGAACTCTCAAAGCCCAGTGCGGCGATAGATCTTTTCATTCCATCCAGTTATGATGACATAAAGGGTATATCAATAGACAGAATAGAAATAACTGGAACTCTTGCAAAGTCTCAACTCGGCAAAAGTGTTGAGATAACCGCAATGCTCGTCACACTTGGAAGCGATATAGATGATAAAATATCGGAATTACATGAAAGCGGTGAAGAATTGAAATCATTCATGTTAGATGCAATTGGATCTGAACTTGTAGAATACGTGGCAAGATCTCTTGATGGAGATCTGAGATCGAAAAGATCACTTAAAGGAAGTGCGAGGATCGCTCCGGGGTACGTCGATCTTCCGATATCTTTGAATGAATGGTTTGCTTTCAAGTTCGGGAAAATGCTCTCAGTTAAATCAGATCCACAATCTTTCACATTTTTACCAAGAAAGACGATATCGGCATTCATAGGGTGGTCAAATTGAACAGAAAAGAATTTGCAAAAATTTTGAAGGAACGTGTGCTCATACTCGACGGAGCGTACGGAACAGAGTTCATGATGAGAGGATTCAAACAAAGTCCTGAAGAGATTCTTTTGACACATCCAGAGGCCATAAAAAAACTTCATGAAGATTACGTTAAAGCCGGTGCCAATGCACTTTTAACTTCAACTTTTGGTGCAAATCCTATAAAACTGTCAAAAATTGGCCTTGAATCACATCACGATGAGATCGTCAAAAATGCTGTGAAAATTGCTAAAAGTGTTTCTAAAGGCACTTTAATATTCGGAGATATCGGTCCAACTGGAGATTTACCATATCCGTTGGGTGAAAGAACTTTCGATGAATATTACGAAAGTTTTAAAAAGACTGCTGAAGCGCTTTTAAATGAGAATGTTGACGCGATAATACTTGAAACTTTTACGGATATTTTAGAGCTAAAAGCCGCATACTTTGCTGTTAGAGACCTTTCAAACGAAATTTTTCTCATAGCTCACCTAACATTTGATGAAAATGGACGGACGTTGACTGGAACAGATCCTATGAATTTTGCTGTGACATTTGACGATTTAGATGTCGATGCGATAGGCATGAATTGCTCTCTTGCCCCGGAAGAAATGCTTCCCATCTTTGAAGAACTTTCAAAATATTCACATAAATTTTTAACCGTTGAACCTGATGCAGGAAAACCAATTTTAAGGGGGGGAAAGATAGAATATCCTATCGGGCCTGATGAGTTTGCCATACATGTCGATTCGTATTGGGAAGCAGGCGCAAACATAGTTGGATCATGCTGTGGCTCCAATCCTTTACACACATCCAAAATATCCAAAATCATCGGTAGAAGATCTCCGGTCGAAAAGGATGAAAAGCATCTCTTTGCAATTTCATCACCATCTTCCGTTGTGGATTTCGATCAATTCGTTATCATCGGCGAAAGATTGAATCCGGCCGGAAAGAAGAAACTTACCGAAGCTATGAAGGATGAAAATGTTGAGTACATACTGGATCTGGCAAGAGAGCAGATCGAAAAAGGTGCCAATACTTTAGATTTGAATTTTGGAGTTGAACAAAGTATATCAAAGGATTTCATGGCAAAGGTAGTTTCGGCGATAACGTATAAGACCGGTGCACCGCTTTCTCTGGATATACAAACTCCTGAATTACTTGAATCCGTCATGAAGCGGTATGCCGGCAGACCTCTTATCAATTCTGCAAGAGCAGTTGATGACGAGTTTTTGAAAAGGGCTAATTTGATAAAAAAGTATGGAGGTCTTTTGATAGTTCTATCGATGGGCGAGCATGTTCCAGAAAGTTTTGAGGAAAGAAAACTTTCGATAACTCACATTCTCCACCTGCTTGAGACTATTGATCTTCCAAAAGATCGCATCTTATTCGATCCGATAGTCCTTGCGATTGGAGCCGGAGCAGATGCGAGAGAAACGATAAAAACTATATCTTATCTTGAATCGCTTGGACTTAAAAGTTCATTTGGATTATCAAATGTCTCATTCGGTATGCCAGACAGATCGTACATAAACGGGGCATTTTTGACGATGGCAATTTTGAATGGCCTTAGCAGTGCGATAATGAATCCTCTGGATGACACAGTGATGGGTAATTTGAAAGCATCACTTCTTCTTACCAAAAGATCCAGGATTTCGATGAGTAAGGTTCAGGGATCTGAACTTTTGAACTTTGTTTTGACAGGAGCAACAGAAAAACTTTTGAGTTCTGTGAATGAATTCTTAAAAACAGAAGAACCTGTGAGTGTTATAGAAAATCATCTAAAACCAGTTATGGATGAAGTTGGAGATCTTTATGGTTCGGGAAAGATTTTCTTACCTCAATTGATACTTGCAGCTCAAACTGCCCAGAAGGCCTTTGAAAAAGTACAGGCTCTCATCCCGTCCGGAGGAGATTATGGAAAATTTGTAATAGCGACCGTGAAAGGAGATGTTCACGATATAGGTAAAAATATAGTCGCGACCATAGTTAAAAGCGCAGGCTATAAGGTTTTAGATCTCGGAAGGGATGTTCCATCGGAAAAGATAGTAGATGTTGTTGAGAAAGAACAACCAATTGTAGTAGGACTTTCAGCCATGATGACGACGACAGCTCCGCGTATAAAAGAAGTTGTAGACGAGATAAGGAAAAGACATATAAAGATTCCTGTCATCGTTGGAGGAGCTTCATTGAATGAATCACTTGCGAAAGAACTTGGAGCTGATTTTTACGCAAAAAGCGCAACGGATGCGATTAAGTACCTAAAACAAATGGAAGTTAACCATTGAACCCGTAAGGAAAGGTAGAGGGGGAAAAAAAGTGACAGTCTCGAAACGAGACTGTCAGGATATAAAGAGTCGGGCAACAACCTACTCTCGCAAAGGGTCACCCCCTTACTACCATCGGCCTGAGTTGGCTTAACTGCCGTATTCGGAATGGGAACGGGTGTTTCCCAGCCCAGTATCGTCACCCGACATATCGGTCATTCAAAACTGAACAGAGTATTGGTTAAGACCTCGGGTTATTAGTACCGGTCGGCTTTACATGTCGCCATGCCTCCACCTCCGGCCTATCAAGGTCCTGTTCTCGAACCACCCTTACCTCTTTCGAGTGGGAGACCTCATCTTAGGGTTTGCTTCGCACTTAGATGCTTTCAGCGCTTATCAATTTGCACTTGGCTACTCAGCTTATACCCCTGGCAGGATAGCTGACACACCATTGGTACATTCGTCCCGGTCCTCTCGTACTGGGGACGACTCCCTTCAAGTCTCCTACGCCTACGGTAGATAGGGACCGAACTGTCTCACGACGTTCTGAACCCAACTCACGTACCGCTTTAATGGGCGAACAGCCCAACCCTTGGGACCTGCTTCAGCCCCAGGATGCGATGAGTCG
>Ga0078972_1004435_pt1 | contig 38444 bp, 35 predicted proteins | sample YelNatPaOPGAMG01_FD_67568 | JGI IMG/M metagenome (GOLD analysis project Ga0078972, IMG submission 67568) | Hot spring thermophilic microbial communities from Obsidian Pool, Yellowstone National Park, USA - OP-RAMG-01 (SPADES assembly) (version 2) | ecosystem: Environmental > Aquatic > Thermal...
AGGTCGCCGAAGGATAGGTATATAGTAAAGGAGGCTTCTTCCGAGGGGGAGATCTGGTGGGGCGAGATAAATAAACCTACCTCCGAAGATAGATTTTTGCATCTTCTTCGCCGCATCTCTGAGTATTTAAACAGCGGAGATGTATTTGTGTTTGATGGGTTCGCTGGGGCTGATAGGGATTATTCACTTAGGATCCGCGTTGTAACAAGGAAGGCGTGGCATTCCCTATTTGCAAGGACCCTCTTCATTAGGCCATCTGCTGATGAATTAAAAACCTTTTCGCCGCAATTTACGGTAATAGATGCTTCTGATGATTTTAGGTTAGATCCTAATAGGGATGGTTTTGGTTCTGAGGTTTCGATAGTGTTAAATTTCAAAGACCGGATGCTTTTGATTGCCGGAAGCGGATATGGCGGTGAGATAAAGAAGGGTATATTTTCAGTGATGAATTATCTCCTTCCCAAACAGGGCGTATTTCCGATGCACTGCTCGGCAAATGTAGGTAAGAGCGGTGATACTGCCCTTTTCTTTGGTCTTTCAGGTACAGGCAAGACATCACTATCTGCCGATCCGGAAAGGTCTCTTATAGGTGATGATGAACATGGCTGGTCCCCAAAGGGGGTATTTAATTTTGAAGGCGGCTGTTATGCCAAATGCATAAATCTTTCAAAGGAAAAGGAGCCGCAGATATATAATGCTATTAGGTTTGGTTCGATATGTGAGAATGTTGTGGTAAGCAAATCGAGCGGCGATATAGACTTTAGTGATTCTAGCATTACTGAGAATACGCGTGCTACATATCCGGTTGAGTATATACCAAACTGTATTACAAGCGGAATTGGTGGGCATCCAAAGAACATATTCTTCCTTGCATGTGATGCCTTTGGAGTACTTCCGCCGATAGCAAGGCTTACGCCGCAGATGGCGATGTATCATTTTTTGTCGGGCTATACCGCAAAGCTTGCCGGCACTGAGGTTGGGATACTAGAACCGGTGGCAGTATTTTCGCCGTGTTTTGGCGCTCCGTTTCTACCGCTCCATCCGATGACATATGCTAGGATGCTTGGAGACAACATGAAAAAACACGGCGCAAAGTGTTGGCTTGTCAATACCGGTTGGGTGGGCGGGGGTTATGGAGAAGGTGAGAGGATCAAGATTGAATATACGAGGGCAATGTTACGTGCCGCACTTAATGGGGGCTTGGATGATGTGGAATTTTCGCCGCATCCGTTTTTCAAGGTGCTTGTGCCAAGGGCGTGTCCAGGCGTCCCCCCTTCGGTATTAGACCCAGAAGGGCTCTGGAGAGAAAAAGACCGGTACCGCGCTGCTGCAAATAAGCTCGCCTCTCTGTTCGGGGAGAACTTTAAAAAGTTTAAAGAGGAGGTTATTCCTTCTGATATCCTAGAAGCTCAGCCATGTACTTTGTGATCGCCTTTCCAAGTCTTGCATCGTGGCTCCCAAAATAGACCGATGCCTTCATAAAACCCAATTTGTCGCCGGTATCAAAGACAAGCGCCTCATGTTCTATTGCATAGACCCCTTCAGAAGCAGCCATTGCTGTTATTGCGTCTGTGAGCTGTATTTCTCCATTTTTCCCTGGCTTTACCTCTTCTAAATGTCTGAATATGGATGGGGTAAACAGATAACGCCCAACTACAGTCATATTGGAGGGGGCTTCATCTGGGGATGGCTTTTCTACAACACCTTTTATCTTGTGTAGCGGTCCGACCGAATTTTCTATATCCAAGACTCCATACAGATGAAGCTCTTCGTAAGGTGTCTCTTGGGTGTATATTACACTCTTTCCGAGACGTTTGTATGCGTCTATGAGTTGCTTGGAGCATGGTGGATCGGATTTTATTATAACATCTGGTAGTATCAGCACGAAGGGTTCATCTCCAACCAGCTCCTTTGCGCATAGCACTGCATCCCCAAGCCCGCGTGGTTTTCTTTGTATAGTGGTTTTGAGTTTTAGCCTTGATATAAGTTCATTGATGTCGTCAAGAAGGGATTTTTTGTTCACTTCCTCAAGGAGTTTTTCGTATTCGGTGGATCTTGAAAAGTAGTCCTCGATCAAACCCTTTCCTTTTGACTTTACCAAGATGATTTCGTCCAAACCCGATTCCAATGCCTCTTCTACCACATATTGTAGGGCTGGTTTGTCTACGATCGGCAGGAGCTCCTTTGGGACTGATTTTGTAATGGGCAAAAAGCGCGTCCCAAGGCCGGCCGCTGGTATCACCGCTTTTTTTATCTCGATATCCATGACCCCCTCCTTCTTAGTGAAATTCGAGTATGAACCCGTCCTTCAGGACAAAATCACGCGCTAGGTGTTGACCATCATATATACCTTCTCCCCAACCCCTGGCATACCTTAGATTTTGGGCTATTTCTTTGTGGAGCGCCTCGGCCGCCTCCAAAACGGTTGCTCCTTCTTTTAGTATAAGAGGATCGTCCATCTCCAATTTTTTCCCAGGTTTCTTTGGGTAGACCCGTATTATCTTTAAGAGTCTAAACGCTTCAGGTGGAATATTTTTGCATGAGTCCTTTTCTTTGGCTGATACAGGTATGATACCAAACCTTGTTCCAAATGCCTCCTTCAGGAGGTCGAGTCTTATAGCGGCATCTTCGGCATCCAGTTTGTTGGCAACTATGGCTGTTCTGAATCGTCTGTATGGCGGCTTGACTTCTTCGGTTTCACTTCCGGAAAGTATTATTTTCCTTGATTCCAGCTGCTCCAAAACAGCCTGAGCGTCTTCAACAATGTTGTCCGATGAAAGATCGGTTATCAACATCACAGCATCCGCCATAGATACTAGATTTGGGATCCAGGATTCAATTATCTCACTTGTGATTGCTGGCGCTTCTACAAGTTGTATCTTTATGTTTTCAAACGGCATCATGCCTGGGACGGGTGATGTTGTGGTGAAAGGGTAGTCAGCCACCTCTGGTTCTGCCTTTGTTAGTGCGCGGAGCAGAGTTGATTTTCCAGAATTAGGCGGTCCTACAAGTACTATTTGTCCTGCGCCCTCTCTTTCAACCTTCCAGTGTTCTTTTCTGCCGGACTTTCCCTGCGACTCTTTGGCGCTTTTTAGTTTTGCCATCTTCCGCTTCAAATCGCCGAACAGTTTATCTGTGCCTTTGTGTTTCGGCATGATAGCCATCATTTCTTCGAGTATGGCTATCTTTTCGTCAATGCTCTTTGCCTCTCTGAATCTCTTTTCGGCAGCGAAGTAATCTGGCGGCAAGTTTGCTGGCATGGTGTCCTCACGGCTCTGTCTTAAGTGTTGTTATATTGCAACTACCAGTGGCAGATTTCAACCATATATCTTTGCACTCCTGGAGATTCACTATATCATTTATGCACTGCTCCGATCTCGCCTTGTATACCCTTTGTTCTTTGTCAATTAGGCCGGTATCAGAATTTATTAAGGCGTCTTTGCACTCCTCTATGTTTTTTGCAACGCCACATGACATTAGCTTACTACATATTGTATTACGAAGATTTGCAATATGCTCTGAATAAGATATTTCTTCTGGAGGTTTGCGCGCGATACGCCCCCTCTTTTTTGCCTCCGGACTTGGCATTGCAACAATGAGTGCGATGGCGAAGGATGTAACAATTACCGCTCCTCTAGATCCCATAAGTTCATTTTTATAGGATTTTTCATATATCTTCAAGTCTTTTAAGTCATGTGTTTTATAAATGCCCTTTAAGTTTGCCCTTTAAATCTCTTTCCCAGCGACTGGATTTATTTTACTTGCAAATTACTGCGTTTTTTAATATATGACGCACACTAAATAAAAGTAAATAAAAGGAGGGTAATATGAAGAGGTCTCTATTTTTGGCGCTTTTGGTTTCGGCCGCCCTTGTTTCTGCGCGGCTGGTGTTTGGTGATACTGCGCCTTCTACAACCGGCGTCAAAATAGGCGTAGTAGATGTGCAGCGCGCTTTGAATGAGGTGCCTGAAGGGAAGAGCGCCAAGGCAAGTCTGGAGAAGGAATTTCAGTCAAAGAAGGCCGAGCTTGATGGTATGAAAAAGGCGCTTGAGGCGCTCGGTGAAGAGATTGGGAAAAAGAGTCAAATCCTTTCCGCGGACGCGCTGAAGGAGAAGAAGGATGAGTACCAAAGAAAACTTATGGAGTACCAACAGAAGGCGCGCGATTACACAGAGGAGATGGCACGGAAGGAGACCGAACTTACAAGTAAGATAGTAGGCAAGCTCAAAACGGTGGTGGAAGATATTGCCAAGCGCGAAGGTTATACCTTTATCCTTGAAAAGTCTCAGGGCGGCGTCTTGTACGGTCCTTCTAGCGCCGACATCACCGAAGAGGTGATAAAGCAGTACAAATAATTTAGGATGGCATTGAACGAACAAATCCTCGAGATACTTGTGTGCCCTCAATGTAAGGGAGGCCTTTCTCTCATAGAAGGTGGTCAATCCCTCCTCTGCAGCCGGTGCGAACTTAAATATCAGATACATGGCGATGTGCCCGTAATGGTTGTAAGCGAGGCCGTAGATCTTAAAAAAGAGGCGTCTATTTCTGATAAGGAGGGTGTCGCTAATTTACCAAAGGCTGTGTTTAAAGTAGTGGATGGTGCCAACAGGGGGATGGTCTTTCAGTTGGAGATGGGGACATGTAAGGCAATCGGTCGGGCAAGTTCGGATACAAATAAGACCATGATGTTCAATGTGGATCTAAACCTTTCGCTCGACGAATCTACAAAAAATCTGGTATTAAAATATATATCAAAACAGTTTAGAAAATCTTCAAAGGCAAGTCACAGCAAGGATGGTCTTGGTTTTTTTAGGAGAACATCCGATATTGTACTGGATGATCCTGCAATTTCGAGGCTCCATGCGATGCTATTTTATGATGAAATGGGTATTGGGATACTAGACCTTGTGAGCAAAAATGGCACATTTGTAAATGGTGAAGAGGTGGAGTCACGCCTACTCAAAAAAGGTGATATCATTGAACTAGGCGATACAAAGATTATCTTTTACGAATAGCGCGTTCTATGAGCAAAGACATATACTCCATGACAGGTTACGGTTTTGCAGAGGGAAAGCTCGGTGGCGCCATTTTGCGTGTGGACGTAAGCTCCGTGAATCACCGCTATATTGAAGTGGATGTGAGCCTGCCTTCTCATCTTGTTCCCCTCAAGCCGTATATCAAAAGCGAAGTCGAAAAGAATGTAGGGCGCGGTAAGGTGAGTCTGTCTTTGAAGGTGATTGGAGATATCGAAGCACCAATCATTGAACTAGATACATCACTTGCCTTAAAGTATGTTGAACTAATGAAACGCCTCCAGGGCGCCATGAAAGGCGGCGAGGATTTGTTGCGCTTCTTTACCCCACTTAATCTGGGAGAATTCGTAAAACTAAGGGCGGATCTAGATTGTTTTAAATATCTAGAAAATGTAAAGCGGGTAGTTGTCCTTGCCATATCTAAGATGAACAAGATGCGTCTTAAGGAAGGGTCTTATATAAAAAGAGATCATACAAAGAGGATAAAGCATATAACCTCTCTTTTAAAAGAGATAGAACGCCGCATTCATAGATTAGAGGACAAAAAGAAAAATAGGATTGAGAAGATGTTGGAAGGGCTTTCATCTAATCCATTTGTGTCACAATCAAAGAAGGAGGCTGTTGTGGCCGCTGCTATAGAGAAGGGAGATATAACCGAGGAAATTGTACGCATATCTTCTCACATTGAACAGTATAAAGATGCCCTTGTGAATGGCGGTATGGTGGGGAAGAAACTAGACTTTTTGATACAGGAGATGAACAGAGAGACTACGACGCTTCTTTCAAAGGCGTGGGATCCTCGTATAGCGAATTTGGCGGTAAACATAAAGGTAGAGCTGGAACGTCTAAAGGAGCAGGCGCAAAACATAGAGTAGGCTTTGTTTTGAAAAGGTCAATTTATTTAGCCGGAGTTCAACCCAACATTTTAAAAGTGCTTGTCAATCCAACCTCTTCGTTATATCCATTCCCACTGTTTTAGTGGAGGTAGGTTTATGTCAGAGGCAGCCAATTTTACACCAAGAGAGATAGTTTCCGAACTAGATCGCTATATCATAGGGCAGGACAAGGCAAAGAGGGCGGTCGCTATAGCGATCCGAAACAGATGGCGTCGTCAACAGGTCCCAGAACCGCTCCGCGATGAGATATATCCGAAAAACATAATCATGATAGGGCCGACCGGCGTTGGCAAGACGGAGATCGCTAGGAGGCTGGCAAAATTGGTAAAGGCACCTTTTACCAAGGTGGAGGCGTCTAAATTTACAGAGGTGGGGTATGTCGGCAAGGATGTAGAATCGATAATAAGAGAACTTACGGACTTGGCAGTGAAGATGGTTAAAGAAGAGGAGATGAATAAAAACAATATAAAGGCGGAAGATGCTGCAGAAGAAAGGCTCCTTGATATACTGGTATCTCAGGGCGTTGGCGCAAAAGATTGTTTGAACGAGGGTGAAGATTTTGTTACCTTGCCCAAATCGGAGTTAAGAAACCGACTCAGACACAAATTCAGAAGTGGTGCGCTAGATAAGCATTTTGTAGAGTTGGAACCTACGAGGACGCCTCGTCCTTTTCCTATGGTGGAGGTGCTATCAACAAGCAGTATAGAAGAATTGAACATGAACCTTAAAGATATGTTTTCGAACATATTTCAGGGCGGCGAGACAAGGCACAAGAAGGTAACAGTCAAAGAGGCCTTTGGCATCCTAAAACAGGAGGAGTTCCAGAAGTTGGTGGATATGGATAGTGTAGTAAAGATGGCTATAGAGCGGGTAGAGACAATGGGGATAGTCTTTTTGGATGAGATAGATAAGATTGCGTCTAGGGAAAAGGCAGGTCATGGTCCTGATGTCTCAAGGGAAGGCGTCCAAAGGGATCTGCTTCCCATCGTTGAAGGTTCCACTGTGATGACAAAATATGGTATGGTGAGGACAGACCACATACTCTTTATAGCGGCTGGTGCATTTCATGTCTCCAAGCCTTCAGACCTGATACCTGAGTTGCAAGGTCGCTTCCCGATAAGGGTGGAACTGGATTCCCTTACTGAAGAGGATTTCTTCAGGATTATAAAAGAGCCTGAAAATTCCCTTGTGAAGCAGTATGTCGAGCTACTCAAGACAGAAGGGGTGGAACTTGTCTTTACCGATGATGCATTGAGGGAGATTTGTAAGGTAGCAGTCGATATCAATGACAAGATGGAGAACATAGGTGCTAGACGGTTATATACGGTTATGGAAGCTGTTTTGAGCGATGTTTCTTTTGAAGCACCTGAGATGAGCGGTGGCAAGTTTGTCATAGACGCCAAGTATGTGCGGGAGAAGATATCAGGCATTGTAGAGAATAAAGATATCATGAGGTATGTTTTATAGGAGGATATCGTGAGTGTAGCGGTAGTAGTTGGACTGCAGTGGGGGGATGAGGGCAAGGGGAAAGTGGTGGATATATTGTCCAGGCACGCCGATGCAGTTGTAAGATTTCAGGGTGGGGCAAATGCAGGACACACCGTTGTTGTTGGAGGCGAGAAGTATGTCTTACATCTGATACCCTCTGGAGTATTGAACGGACGCTCCGTATGCATTATTGGAAGCGGCGTAGTAATTGACCCAAAGGAACTTGTTGAAGAGATAAGATTCCTCCAAGAGAAGGGCTTTTTAAAGGATGATAGTCGTTTAAAGATAGATCTTCGTGCGCATCTGGTATTCCCGTATCATAAAGAGATAGATAGATTAAGGGAGGAGAAGAGGTCTGAAAAGATAGGGACTACACTCCGCGGTATAGGTCCCGCATACGAAGATAAGGTAGGAAGATGCGGGATAAGGTTTGCAGATATCTTAGATAAGGATATCCTAAAGAGCAGACTTTCCCAGGTACTTCCGGAGAAGAATGAATATATAACGAAGGTGTTAGGCGGCAGGCCTGTGGATTTTTATCGGATCTTGGATGAATATACGGCTTATGGAGAGATGCTCTCTAGGTATGCCATAGATACCAATACCCTCATTGATGGCATGATAAGAGATGAGAGGCATGTCCTCTTTGAAGGGGCGCAAGGGAGCGGGCTTGATATAGATTTTGGGACATACCCATTTGTTACATCTTCTTCAACTATATCGGCGGCTGCTACCGGAAGAATATGGGGGAGCAATATAGAAGTACTTGGTGTAACCAAGGCCTATACCACCCGCGTTGGACATGGGCCACTTCCTACTGAGGAGAAGGGTAGATTCGGCGATGAGATAAGGGCAAAAGGGGGGGAATTTGGCGCGACCACGGGGAGGGCAAGGAGGTGCGGTTGGTTGGATCTGGTGATGCTTAAATACTATTCGAAGATAAATGGCGTGACTTCGCTCGCTATAACCAAACTAGATGTGCTTTCCGGCATCAATCCTATCAAGGTGTGCGTGGGTTATAGGCTTGGTGGAAGGGAGTTAGATTATCTCCCTGCCACTTCGAATGAGGCCTTTGAGGTGGAGCCTGTGTATAGGGAAATGGAAGGGTGGGATAAGATAGAGGGGGTGCGCGATGTGTCTTATCTACCCATTGAGGCCAAGAGGTACTTGGATATGATAAGCTCTTATTTAGACCTGCCGATTGCACTTGTCTCGACCGGTTACGATAGGTCTGATGTAATAGTACTTAAAAATATTTTTAATTTAAAATAAGCAAGTTATATTATTTTGTTAAAGTAGATTATTAAACATTATGCCGGGCAAATATATAGCCATTTCTGGCAATATAGGTTCTGGAAAGTCGAGCCTTACAGATTTTCTCTGTAGACATTTTGGAATAAGGCCTTTTTACGAGCCAAATGAAGATAACCCTTATCTTGCAGACTTCTACAAGGATATGAAAAAATGGGCATTCCACTCGCAGATCTTCTTTCTTACCCATAAGTTTCGCCTACATCAGGAGCTTGAGAAGTGCAAAGAAACGGTGGTACAAGATCGAACAATATATGAGGATGCGGAGATATTTGCCGTGAATCTTTACAGAAGTGGTTATATCGGCAAGCGCGAATTTGATCTATATTGGACGCTTTACAAAACCATATTAAATTCCCTAAGACCCCCGGATCTTATGATATACTGCGACTGCTCACTGAGGACACTGAAAAAGAGGATAGCGAAGAGGGGGCGCGCAATGGAGCGAAATATCCCACCGGATTATCTTAAAAAGCTAGATAGACTATACAAAAGGTGGATAAAAAACTATAGGCTCTCTCCTGTTATTCTGGTCTCTACCGATAAGTACGACTACATGGATGACTTTATCACGCGTGCAGATATTATGAAAAAGATAGAACGTTATCTTTAAAAGGGTCTCTTGTATCTCGATTGAAGGAAATGCTTGCCTTTTTTTAGAGAAGGGTACTAAAAGGAAGGTGTCAATAGGTTATAGTTTAGAGGGGATGGAGGTGGTTTATGAAGGTCATATTAACATCGCTTACCCTGTTTTTGGTGTTTCTATTTGGATGCAGTGCTGAGACTCCTCTAGATATATCCGCGAAACTCAGTGGGAAATATCAAATAGTAAGGTCTAACTGCGGGTTTGCACCTGCAGAGGGCATCTTGTCTGTGTCAGGAGAGGCTACGCGGTTGAGTATGGAGGTCTTTACTGCAAGCGCCGGGGGCGCTGATGGCACAGCTGATGCTCAGGGTCTTCCACCAGGGAGCTCGATAGACTGGGCAGCACCGCTTCCGGCAAATCTAAAGTTACTTTCAAAATTCGATGTGAATATTGCGAAGGATGGTTCTATATCCTTTGACTCTACATATAGTTCATCTACATATAAGTGCAGCGGTTCGCTGAATCAAGATGGTGCGCTTGAGGTCTTGTGCGATGTAGGCAGTGACATGAAGTGTTCTTTTGGCGCCACACCAGTTGCAAAGGATGCCAAGGAATGAAGGTATATTAACATATCCTTGGGAGCATATTACCTGTCAACATAGAGATCCGACGCCTCGTTCCAAATGTGGTATTTAGAAATACGCCTCCGCCTCTACCCTCTTTTACCTCTCCTATGACCATCGCCTCTCTTCCTAGCGGGTGTGTTCTCAAAAGCGAAACTATATTTTCGGCGGCATCTTTGGAGGCTATGATAAGCACCTTGCCCTCGTTTGCCGAGTAGAGCGGGTCTATACCCAGCATCTCGGAGGCGCTTTTTACCTCTTCTAGTATCGGGAGGGAGGATTCATGTATTACAATATCTAAAAGCCCCTTTTCTGCTACTTCTACAAGTGTGGTAGCTACACCGCCCCTTGTTGGGTCCCTCATAAATCTTACTCCGCTTGCTACATTTGGATCATCTGCGATTAGCGATATGAGCTGATTTAATGGCGCGGAGTCGCTTTTGACTTCCAACGTGATGCCAAAGTCGCCGCGAGCTGTCATTACCGCAATTCCGTGGTCGCCAATCGTGCCGTTTATAATCACCTTGTCGCCAGGAGATATCTTTTTGTATCCAAGGTGAAACCTTTCATCTGCTACTCCTATCCCACTTGTGTTTATGAAGAGTTTGTCTGCAGAGCCCTTCTCCACTACCTTTGTATCCCCAGTTACTACAAGTACGCCTGCCTCCTTTGCGGCTTCAGACATCGATGCTACAACTTTCTTTAGTGTTTCGTATTCAAGTCCTTCCTCTATGATGAAACCAGCCGAGACGAATAGCGGGGTTGCACCAGATACCGCAAGGTCGTTTACCGTACCACAGACAGCCAACCTCCCTATGTCGCCTCCTGGGAAAAAGAGCGGCCTTACCACATACGAGTCTGTTGTAAATGCGAGCCTTTGTCCGTTGATTTTTAACAGCGCAGAGTCATAGAGTTCGTTTAAGGTGGGGTTTCCAAAGTATTGGAGGAAGAGCTCTTCTATGAGCCTGTGAGTAAGTTCTCCTCCGCTTCCATGCGCAAGTAATATCCTATCTGTCATGTTCAACTCTCCTATATTTATACCATGCTGCACATGTCCCCTCTTGTGAGACCATGCATGCGCCAACTGGGTCTTTTGGTGTGCACCTTTTTCCGAAGAGCGGGCACTCAGGCGGGTCCTTAAGACCTTGAAGTATCTCGCCGCATATACAACCCTTGTCTTCCTTTGTTTCCTCCACCTGCACGCTGAACTTCAAGGCTGCATCAAGGTTGGTGTATTCATCCCTTATCTTTAGGCCGCTCTTTTCGATGGTGCCGATGCCACGCCACTTTGCGTCTATCGGTTCAAATACCTCCTCCATTATCCTCTGCGCCTTTGTATTTCCGTCCATGGTAACGGCGCGACTGTATTCTATAGATAAATACGCCTCGCCAGAGATGGCCTGCTTTGTAAGCTCAAGTATCGCCCCCATTATATCCACAGGCTCAAATCCTGCGATCGATGAGGGTATCTTGTATTTATTTATGATTGGAAGATATGCCTTTCCTCCTATTATCGTGCTCACATGTCCTGGAAGCAGGAAACCATCTAGTTTAGTCTTCCCGTTTAATAGCGCTTCTAGCGCCGGCGGCACCAGCTTGTTTGCCGTGAGGAAAGAGATGTTATCAAGCCCCTCTTTGACAACTTGCTTGATTATTGCCGCCACTGTAGGTGTTGTGGTCTCAAAACCCACCGATAGGAATATTACCTCCTTGGATGGATTTTTTGTTGCTATATCTAGGATATCTAGCGGCGAATATACCACCCTTATATCTCTCCCCTTGCTCCGTTCCCGTTCTAGCGATGAGGATGAGCCCGGTACACGCATCATATCTCCAAATGTTACAATGATACTATTTTGGAGTCCTGCTAGTCCTATTGCGTGATCTATGTATTCATTTGGTGTAACACATACCGGACAACCCGGTCCAGAGACGAGCCTTATTGTTTTTGGGAGGAGTTCCTTTATTCCAAACTGCGCTATTGCCATAGTGTGTGTGCCACATACCTCCATAAATGTCAGACGCCCATCTATCTTGGAGGCTAGTTTGTGCAGCCTTTCTGCGGTGCGTTGGACTAAGTCTCTGCTCCTATAGTTAGATGTGAGATTCATAGATCGATTCTCCCGACTACCTTTGAAAGTAGTTCTAGCGTCTCCTTGGCCTCTTTTTCGTCCACCTTTTGGATGGCAAAGCCGGCGTGGATGAGGAGGTAATCTCCTACCTTCGGATCATCTATAAGTGTGAGACCAACCTTTCTTTTTACTCCACCAAGTTCAGCGATTCCAACATCTCCGTTTATGGATTCTAACCTCATCGGCACTGCAAGACACATATCTCCTCCTTTAGCCTTGATGTCTTGAGATGGCTACCATTCCTTGGCCGAGCGATATTCCACCATCGTTTGGCGGTACCTTTTTGTGTGTATAGACCTCAAGCCCTGCCGCTTCAATACTTTGTTTGAGCCTCTCTACTAGTATTCGATTTTGAAAACAGCCACCCGATAATACCACCTTCTTTATTCCATATTCCTTGGATGCACTGTGCGCCAATTCTCCAAATACCTTGGCAAGAGTGGTGTGGAAGCGGGAAGATATCTCTCCTATATTTCTACCACCCATGACGGCGTTTACTATCTCCCTTATCGTTTTGTCTAGGACGATTTTCTTTACACCACCTTCCTCTATTATATCATACATGTAACAATTGCCATCGCACTCAGATGTTGCCATTTCTAGCGAGATAGCCGCCTGTCCTTCAAAGGTAGACCTATACTTGATGTTAAGTATTGCAGAGACGGCATCAAAGAGGCGTCCCATGCTAGATGTGAGGGGAGAATTGATCCCTTCTTGGATCATCTTTACCACGAACCAGATCCTTTCCCTTTCTATACCTTTTAGTATATGTGTCATCTCCTCCGGCGAAAAACCCGCTTTCATAAGATATGAGACGGCCATCTGCCATGTATTTTTTATGGCGGCCTCTCCACCTGGGAGTGGGAGATAGTCAAGGTGAGCAAAGCGCCTTGCGTCATTGTAGTCGGCAAGGAAGACCTCACCTCCCCATATGTTGCCGTCTTCTCCATATCCTGTGCCATCCATGGCTATCCCTATCACCGCCTCATTTAGGCCATTTTCTGCCATGCAGCTTGCTATATGTGCATGATGGTGCTGGACTGGGATAGGGTCTATTGAACCTAGCAGATCTCTCGCCTCAGTGGAGCTTACCCATCTCGTGCTGGTGTATTCCGGATGCATATCATATGCGATTATCTCCGGCCGCATGTTGAAGAGCTTTATAAAGTGCGAGATCGTTTCTTTGAATGCGGCGTATGTAGCCTCATTTACTAGGTCGCCTATGTGTTGGCTTATGATAGCGAGTCCTCCCTTGATAAGGCATACTGTGTTTTTGAGTTCGCCACCCAGAGCGAGCGCGGAATAGGTTTTACCTACTTTGGGAATCGGTATCGGCTCAGGTGTGTATCCGCGAGCCCTTCTTATTATTGTCATCCCGCCTCCGATGGCCGCCGCTATTGAATCATCTGCGCGCCTATGTATATCTCTAGTGTGTGTGAGGAGATAGTCTGGGATGCCTTTTAGCCTTTGAGATACCTCTTCGTCGTTTATGCATATAGGTTCATCTGATATATTTCCACTCGTCATAACGAGGATAAGTTCCTTTCCTCGCCGCCTCCCTTCTTCAAATATGAGGTGCTGTAGCGGATTATAAGGTAACATGATGCCTAGATAGCGGTTTTCTGGGGCTACGGCGTCTGATATCTCTGGTCCTTCAGGGGGTACCCTTCTCTTGAGTAGCAGGATAGGCCGGCGCGGAGAGGTAAGGAGATCTCCTTCCATATCGCTCACAATTGCATATCTCATCACAACACCTAAATCCCTCATCATCAGGGCGAATGGCTTTTCATCCCTTAGCTTCTTTTTTCTAAGTCTTTGGACAGCGCCGTTATTTGTTGCATCAACGGCGAGGTGAAATCCCCCTATCCCCTTTATTGCTATGATCTTCCCTTCAAGGAGGAGTTCGACCGCCTTTTTTATGGCCGATTCATTACAGGTCGCATCCACCCCATCTCCTATGAGCCTCAAATTTGGACCGCATGCCGGGCAGCAGTTTGGTTGTGCGTGATAGCGCCTATCTCTTTGATCCGTGTATTCCCTCCTGCATTCGGCGCACATCTCAAACTTCTTCATAGTCGTGTTTTGCCTGTCGTAGGGTATGTCTTCTATGATAGTATATCTAGGTCCGCAGTTTGTGCAGTTTGTGAATGGATACCAGAATCGCCTGTTGCTAGCGTCAAATATCTCCCTTAGACACTCCTCGCATGTGGCTATATCCGGGGGGATGAGTGTGTTCCTCTGTGATTCGCCTTGGCTCTCTAGTATCAGAAATTCCCTATCTCCTTTTGGCGCGATCTCCTCCATCGATATGTCGTGGATGTCTGCAAGGGGAGGGGGAGATGAGCGGAGGGCGGATACGAAGGATGAGATATCCTCTGGATCACCTTCTACCTCTACTGTGACGCCCATGGTATGGTTAAATACATTCCCTACAAGCCCCCTCTTTGTGGCCTCACGGTATATAAACGGCCTAAATCCAATCCCCTGTACGATACCTGTTATCTGAATCCTGTATCTCTTTGCATTGTCCATTGCTTTATTCATATATTATTCCAATATGCATAAACTGATATACATGGCGAGATTAGGAAAGGCATTGACCTAAGTCAATAAATATATCTTCCACCAATTTAGTTGCAAAGTATGCAACTTTTTAGATAGGTTGCCCGATAATAACCAAGAGGGGTAGTGTTTTATCTATGGACCTATTGAGTGGCATAAAGTGGCTTGCCAGCAGGGTAAGAGAGACCGCCGAAAAGGCAAAGGATTACCTTGTAGATGCTATAGGACACGGAGGGAAGGAAAATAAGGGCGAGTCCTGTTGTCCTGCGCCTCGGAAGCACCGGATATTCTTCATAGACGAGAAGACCGGCAAGGTAATCAAGGTGGTTGAAGAGGATATATTTGGTAATCGCACCACTATTCCTATAGAGGATGTCTGTGAATCCTCCTCGGAAGATCTGGTCATATATGTCAAGGGCGGCACTAAGGCCATAGAGATTGATACAGAGAAGGCGATAGAGGAGCGGATCAAGGTAGAGGGGGACGAGGGGCCGAGCCCCAATCCATTTGATGACAAGAAGAAATATTACGCCTCCACCTCATCCTCCACTGCGAAGGAAGGTTCCTATAGTGCTGATAAGGGGGTAGGAGTGACTCAGGTCCTTCAAGGGGCAGAGGTGCTGGTGAGCGGACCAGCCACACCCATCTCTCTCCTTACACTTGGCGGGGACAAGGATGTTACTCCTGCTACTAAAGGTGTGTGGGGTGGAGAGGATGGAATTAGGTACTACTACCCGCTCCAGCTCGCCCTGCCAACAAACTCAGCGTTAGATGGTACCGATGTCTCTAATGATAATGCTCTGTCACCTTCTGGTCGCGATGCGCTTTTGTATAGCGGCCTCGCCGACTCTGCGGAACTTAGTTTGGATGATCCTTCTCACGCTGATGCCATGCCATATGGTATATATGCGTTCTGTGGCTACGATTTAAATGATAGGGATGGGGGTGCTGATATATCAGAGGCATATACTAGGTCGCCTTCATCCTTGTATCATTTTGTACCTCCACTTTACATCGGTGCGGCTTCGTTTGCAGATTTAGGTGTAGAGACAGAACCTCATAGTGCGCTACAAGCCACATCTTCTCGCCGCATTTTAGAATTGGAGGCGAGGCGTCTCCATGGATACCATCCATCTTCCATTGTATCGAATACCAGCAGGGAAGGCGCCAGGTCCTACAATAGGCAGGATGTGGCGTTTAGGGGTGAAGGTGCGGCGCGCGATCCAGTTATGGATCCAGCATATGCGGCCACCCTAACGGCCCCTCTTGGTGGACCGGGCGGGTATTATTATGAAGGGGGTGTGCGTAACCAATCTTCCATCACACACCTTGGTATGATGGATCAAAATGATTATCAGGAAGTACCGCCCGCCTCTATGGATCCAAGCAGCCATGAAGGGAGCTACGGAGGGGGTTCTGGAGACTCCGACGAAGGAAAGAATGAAGAAGAGAGCGCTTCATCTCAAGAAGAGCTCGTCTAACTTTTGCTCCCAGCTCGTAGTATTCTCTTTTCCTCTCTTGTCAATTTGATGGCGTTTCTCTGCCTTACACTTTGAAGCGGCACGCGAAGGGGTACGTAGCAGAATATTTTCGCCGCTTAGTATCACGCCGGGATATAAAAGCACCTCAGGTCTCTTTGTGTTTTTCATAATCTAGTCTTATATCTCTCGATAAGTCTTTTGACAAGCGAAAAATCCTTGACTACCAAGGTCTTGTGTATTCTTTAAGTGTGTGTTAGTTTTTGAAACAGGTGAGATATGTCTTCAAGATACAGCGAATTTAAGAAGAAGGGACTTACAGAGGAGCAGAACGGCTTTTATATAGCCAGAAAGCGGATGGTTGTAGAGCAGCTCATTCCACGCGGCATCTCTGATAAGCGCGTCTTAGATGTCATGTCCAAGATACCACGCCATCTATTTGTTCCTCCGGGTTTTGTAGATCAGGCATATTCAGACCGCCCTTTAAACATTGGCGAAGGGCAGACCATTTCTCAGCCGTACATGGTTGCCTTGATGACGGAATTGTTGGAACTTAGCGGAAAAGAACGCGTCTTAGAGATTGGCACAGGTTCCGGCTATCAGACCGCTGTTCTTGCTGAGCTTGCAGGACATGTATATACGATAGAAAGACATAAAACGCTTGCGGATCGCGCACGCAAAAATTTATACAGGATATCGATTACAAATTTTACTATTAAGGTTGGGGATGGAACATTGGGCTGGCGCGAAAAGGCGCCGTTTGACCGAATTATAGTGACGGCAGGTGCGCCTTTCATTCCGCCTCCTTATATTGAGCAACTTGCGGATGGAGGTAAGATTGTGATACCAATAGGTGATGATTATAGCCAGCAGCTTGTTGTTACAAAGAAGGAAGGTAAGAAACTTATAAAGACGGTGGGCGTGGGCTGCAGGTTTGTGAAGTTGGTGGGTAAGCATGGATGGGGGTGTGAATGAGACATCTTTCAAAGTGGCGCTTTGCTATTTTGCTGATTGTGTTTGGTCTATCGCTTTCTTGCGCAGTTTCGTATGACGCGAGGGGTAGATATTATAAGGTGAGAAAGGGTGATGACATCTCGAAGATTGCCAAGTATTATGGTATTTCGCTCCAAGAGTTGGCAGAGTGGAACAACATAAAGGATCCAAGTGAGGTTATACCAGGCTACAAATTGTATATTCCATCCAGGCAGAAGCACAGCGCAAGGCGCACGAGAGATATTTCGGGTTCGGAAAGAAAAAAGGGTAAAGTCGAGGCAAAGGAGGCTCGCGAGACGATAAGATTTGAAACAGGCAGATTTGATTGGCCTGTGACAGGCAAGATCATCTCTGGATTTGGCATTAGGAAGGGAAGGAGACACGATGGGGTAGACATCAAGGCCGAGAGCGGCACCCCCATACATGCTGCGGCAGATGGTGTAGTTGTGTTTGAGGGGAAGATGAGGGGATATGGAAATGTGATTATAATAAGACACAAAGACCACTTCTTTACTGTGTATGCCCACAACAGCAAAAATCTGGCCTCTCGGGACCAGAAGGTCTCCCAGGGTGAAGTGATAGGCTATATTGGCAAGACAGGTAATGCTACCACGCCGCACCTCCATTTTGAGATAAGAGAAGGGGAGATGGCCCGGAATCCGCTATATCTCATGTCTCCACCATCAGGAGAAGGGATGGTGGTAGCCAAGGCAGATTATAAGGGCAAGGCGGTGTCAAAAGATAGACGTGGGAGGTTGTCAAAGGACGGCAGACAAGAACGGACTTCAAAAGAGAGATCTCGCCATAAGGTAGATAGAGACAAGATAAACGCAAACAGAAACAAGGGAGGGAAATGATGGAGATAGATACATATCTCAAGGGTATAATAAGAGACATCCCAGATTTTCCAAAGAAGGGGATCATCTTCAAGGACATAACAACAATACTTTTGGATCCCACTGCATTTAGGAAGGTGGTAGACGCCTTTGTCTCAAGATATAAGGAGATGAGAATAGATGCTATTGCATGTGTAGAATCTCGCGGGTTTGTATTTGGTGCCCCTCTTGCCTATCTTTTGGGAACCAAGTATGTACTTGCGAGAAAAAAGGGGAAACTGCCATATAAGACGGTGGAGGTGAGCTACGATTTAGAGTATGGTTCGGAAACGTTAGAAATGCATGAGGATGCTATTCGCAAAGGTGAGAGGGTCTTAGTGATGGACGACCTCCTTGCTACCGGCGGTACCGCAACGGCAACATGCAAGTTGTGTGAAAAGTTGGGCGGAAATGTGGTTGAAGCGGCATTTGTAATAGAGTTGGAGTATTTAGGTGGTAGGAAGCGGCTGCCCTGCAATGCCTATTCGTTGGTAAAATATAGTTGATTATCTTACTTGCTTTGAATTGTATTTGTGGTATGGGTTTTGAAAATTTTGACCCTGTAGCTCAGTAGGATAGAGCGACAGCCTCCTAAGCTGTAGGTCGCGCGTTCGAATCGCGCCAGGGTCACAGCAATTACCTTATGGAGATGGAAATTGATGTGACCAGAATGCCTCCGTCGAAGTCGCGTGAGATTTCAAGGCTTTCATTCAGTGTTCCCCCGCTAGAAGGTCATGAACCGCATTTTTACAAGATTGTGGCAGATTACTTCGGAGATACTGCATTTGTGGCATACAGAGACGGAGAGATAGTTGGTTTCGCCTTTGGTATTGTTTCTCAGGTAGAGACAGACCTCTTTTTTCTATGGCAGCTGGGTGTTAGAGAGGATGTGCGAAGCAGTGGTGTAGGAAGAAGGCTTGTCACTTCTGTGCTTGAGGCGGCTGCAATGAAGGGATGTCGGCGCGCTGTTGCCACCGTCCTCAAAGAAAATACAACTGGTATGAAATTTTTTGAATCGATGGGATTTAAGAACGTGTCCGCCAAGTTCGATGAAAGTAAAGGGGATGCTTCAGGTCTATTTTATGTTCCGAACTTCTATTACGAAGGTGAGAATATACTGGTATATGAGAAGGAGATCTGCTAAAAGAGGCGCCTTATTTTCGTATCACTCTGCTTGTGGAATTTTGTTTGTGATTGGGTGCATAGTGGTGTAAAGGATGGGATTATGCCAAGGGAGATATTTACTACAGTGAAGGGGATGGATGATATCTCTTCACCAGATATATCCATCTGGCAATTTGTAGAGGATACAGCCAGGTCACTGTTTGAGTCCTATGGATTAAGAGAAGTAAGAACCCCGATACTGGAGAAGACCCAACTCTTTGTGCGAAGCATAGGGGAAGGTAGTGCAGTTGTAGGCAAGGAGATGTATACATTTATTGATCAAGGAGGCGAGTCGCTCACCTTGAGGCCGGAGGCAACCGCATCTGTGGTGCGCCACTATGTATCACAAGGGGCGAACCAAGGGGTAGGGCGCTATTATTATATTGGACCTATGTTCCGCAGGGAGAGGCCGCAGAAGGGCAGAAAGAGGCAATTTCATCAGATAGGCGTGGAGGTGATAGGCGCATTAAACCCTGCTGTGGATGCAGAAGTAATATCTATGTGCAGCGGATTGTTCTCTAGACTTGGTGTATCTGATTATCGGCTCGAGTTGAACTCGGTTGGATGCAAGGCCTGCAGGGGTGCTTATGAAACAAACCTTAAAGGTTTTCTTTTAAGAGAGGCGCATGGGCTTTGTGAAGATTGCAGGTCTAGAATTGAGCGAAATCCGCTGAGGGTATTTGATTGCAAAAACGAGGGATGCATTCAAATACTTAAAGGCGCGCCGTTTATCACAGACCATCTGTGCAATGAATGCTTGACGCATCTGGATGGTGTAAAACGCTATCTTGATTCTATTGGTGTATCTTACATCACAAACCCTAAGATAGTCAGGGGGCTTGATTATTACACAAAGACCGCATTTGAGTTTGTATCCACTAGGCTCGGTGCACAGAGCGCTGTTGCGGGTGGAGGTAGGTATGATGGCCTTGCCAAGGCGCTTGGTGGAGATGATGTGGGTGGTGTAGGCTTTTCAATAGGGATGGAGAGGCTGATAATGCTTTTAGATGGAGATGCATTGCTCAAAGAGAGGTCTCCTGTGGTCTTCTTTGCTGTCCTTGGCGATAAATCGCTTATGAATGTCATGCCCCTTATGAATAGTTTAAGGAATTCTGGGATTGAGTGTATCTGGGATTATGAACTCCGTTCTCTAAAGGCGCAGATGCGGCTTGCTAATAAACTAGGAGCGAAGTGGGTGGCTATCATTGGGGAAGATGAGATCAAGGAAGGGGTCTTGATGCTCAAGGATATGAGGCATGCAGCGCAAGAAAAGATCCCTCTGAGCGATGTTGTAGAGAGACTCCGCAATGCTGCCTTGAAGGATGCGTAGTTTAAGTGGAATTCATTAAGAAGGAGCAGGTATGACATTTCTAGAGAAATACAAGAGGACACACAGCTGTGGCGAGCTTAGAGAGGGTGACGCCGGCAAGGAAGTGGTGCTTATAGGATGGGTCTCTGTGAGGCGAGATCTCGGGAACCTTATATTTATAGATTTGAGAGATAGAGAGGGTATAACGCAGGTGGTATTTGACAAAGGAAGAGATGGGGATCTTCATAGCGCTGCTTCAAGACTCAAGAACGAGTTTGTGATCGGAGTGCGCGGGCGTGTTGCAAAGAGGCTCCACAAGAATGAAAAGATCCCCACCGGAGGCATAGAGGTCATTGCTGAGGAATTGGAGGTGATAAATGAGGCAGAGACCACGCCATTTGTAATAGAGGAGGATGTCAAGGCATCAGAGGAGCTCAGGCTCAAATACAGATATCTGGACTTGAGAAGGCTAAAAAATCAGCGGGCGCTTAAACTTCGTCATCTTGCTGCTCAAGTGGTTCGCTCCTATCTGTCAGGGCTAGGTTTTATTGAGGTTGAAACGCCATTTCTGACCAAGTCTACACCAGAGGGGGCTCGCGATTACCTTGTGCCGTCAAGGGTTCAAAAGGGATGTTTCTATGCCCTTCCGCAATCACCTCAATTATTTAAGCAGCTGCTTATGTGCGCAGGCCTAGACCGCTATTTTCAGATAGTGAGATGCTTTAGGGACGAGGATCTCCGTGCCGATAGGCAGCCTGAGTTTACGCAGATAGATATAGAGGCATCTTTTATCACGAGGGATGATATATATGAGATGATGAGTGGTCTTGTGGCGGAGCTTTGGGAGAAGGTAGGGGGGCGAAAGATCAGTTTGCCCATTGATAGGCTTACATACCGTGATGCGATTGATAGGTATGGTACAGACAGGCCAGACAGGCGGATCCCCTGGATACTCAAAGATGCCACGCATATATTTAAAGATATTCCGTTTAGGGTAACCGGCGATGTCATAGCATCGGGTGGTATTGTAAAAGGATTTTGTATCAAAGAGGGCGGCTCCAAATTGACAAAGAAGGAATTAGAGGGACTTGCTGAGATTGTAAAACCGTTTGGGGCGAATGGGGTACTATGGTTTAGGCTAGACGATGGACATTTGTCGGGGGTTGCGGCAAGGTACCTTGGAGAGCAGCATGTTTCAGATCTGGTTAGCCTCTTTGAGGCATCGCCTCCGGATCTCATACTCCTTATCGCAGCAGACCATTCTACAGCCAACGCCTCACTTGCTGCACTACGTTCCTTTCTTGGGAAGAGGCTCGGGGTTTATGATAGCGATGACCTAGATGTGGTCTGGGTTACGGATTTTCCACTGTTTGAGTGGAGCAATGAAGAGAATAGATATATCTCTATGCACCATCCATTCACATCACCCAATCCGGAGGATATACACCTACTTGAAAAATCGCCGGAGAAGGTAAGGGCGCTTGCCTATGATATAGTTGTGAACGGAATTGAGATTGGAGGAGGTTCGATCAGGATACACGACAGGGAACTACAGAAGAGGGTGTTTGGCGTATTAGGGATAAAGGGAGATGAGGCGGAGAGACGGTTTGGATTTTTGCTAGAGGCATTCAGATATGGTGCCCCGCCACATGGCGGCATCGCATTTGGATTTGATAGGATTGTGATGTTGCTGGCTGGTGCGGAATCTATACGCGATGTAATAGCCTTTCCAAAGACGACGGCAGCGCAAGACCTTATGGTAGACGCGCCGTCAGAAGTAGATGAGCGGCAATTAGATGAACTCGGTCTCTGTTTAAAGAGGGATTGTCAGAAAAAAGGTTGTTAGTGCGTTTTACTCCCGCCGGTTTCCATGCTCCTTATAATATCTTCCTGTACGATCTTGTAGATTTCGCTAAAGAGCCTTCCAGTTGATTGATACCTGACAAGAAGTTCCCTTCCGTCCTCGCCAGCGAGGTTTATCTTTTGGTGTGCTATGACCTTTGAGCGATCATTTTTCATCCCCATCGCCTCCTTGCCTTTACCATCAGGATCAACTATATGTACATGGATATTTCTCATGATTATCGAGCCGTTTAGGTCCTTACTAATTTCTCTTTCATCTGGAATGGCGGAGACCTTGTCTTTGTTGATGAAAAGGTTATAGATAGAGCCATTGATCGTGAGCTTTCTTGTGTGTGGCATGAGGCCTAGTTTGCGCGCCTCTTCCTTGGTATATTCTGGCCCTATGATCACCTGATAACTTCCATACTTGGCTATCACATTGAATATATATATCCCCCTCTCCTCAAGCTGTTTTGATTTGAGACAGGAACTGATTAACCTTTCCACAAAACCCATCTCTTGCCTCTTCATAATGAGGCCTCCTTCAGAATTATGCGGTGTGTAAAAGCAACATATGTACCATCTCTCAATCTGATATGGCAGATAACTATTTGATATTAATGATTTTATTTATTGCATAGACCACTGTGCAAGTATACCTGTCGGTTTTTTGGCGGGTTATATATTTTTAGTCAAAAGAATGACTTTAGCCTTGGACCTCACCCTTGATTCCGAGTTCGTCTAGGGCAGACTTCAATCTCTTCACATCCTCCCACATCTTCCTCTTCTTAGATGGATCGCGGAGCAGGAAGGCTGGGTGATATAACACTGTGAAATCTATCCCCGGGTACTTTGGGATCGTAAAGAAGCTTCCTACCATATCCTCCATCTTTTCCTCTTCGCACTCTTCATACATGAACTTTGCCGACACGAGTCCGAGTAGCACAATAAAACGCGGCCTTACCAGCTCCATCTGTTTTTCTAAATAAGGGAGACATGCCCTTACCTCTTCGACATGCGGTGGTCTCTCGACGGGAGGGAGGCACTTTACCAGATTGCATATAAGCATGTCTCTGTTTGTATCAAGGCCTATTGCGGCAAATATCTTGTCTAAGAGCTCGCCAGCCCTACCAACAAAGGCGATACCTTTTTTGTCTTCGTTTTCGCCAGGACGCTCGCTGATTATCATGAGCCTTGCATTTGGGTTTCCCCGATCTACGACGATGTTTTGCCTGCTGTTTGAGAGGGGGCACCTTTTGCAGTTCGAATTTTTTAGTTTTGTGGCAAACTCTTCGTAAGTCTTGGACGCAAGTATCTCGTTGTGTACTGTATCGAGGAGATCAAACTGCATAGCGGCCGTAAAATCCTAAATTAGCATGGCAAATGCGTTCGCTACTTCTTGTTGTAGCCAACAAGCCCTTTTTCATTACTGCATGTGGATGTTGTACCGGTTACCTTGCACTGTAGTTTGTCCTGCGCCTCTTTTCTCTTGGCAAATGTATCCTCGCCCACATATTTTACATATCCCCCTCCCTCACATAGATAGCAGCCGTCCGCGTACAGGGCCAAGGGGATAAACATAGAGGCGAGGAGATAAACCGCTGCTACAATTACCTTCATCGTTCCCTCCTTTTTGGCGAGATTATAAAACCAGTTTAGAGGTGATTTCAATATATATTTATAGTTTACTTTTCACACCAACCCCCCTTTTTATCTCCTTATAATAGTTTAGATGCCAAAGATGTTAAAAACAGCAACTCTATTCTAAAAATTATAGTGGTCTCATTTGCCTTGAACACATAAGATATTAAATGCTACTATTTTACAAAAAAGGACTCTTTTAGGAGGTTATGTATGTCAAAGAAGAAGGGGATGATATTTATCTCTATCGCTGTTGTGGCAATCGCAGGAGGGTTATCTTTATTCTTCTCATCCAAAAATGGATCCCTCCTGAGGTTCCCAAAAAACCTTATCCAAGCACTAAGATCTCCAAAGGATATACCTATACCATTTGAAGATGAAGATTTAAAAGATACAATAATCAAGGCACTAAGGAAACAAGATGATTCTTTTGATGACAAAAAAGGCTATGTAACAGCAGGCGAATGCCAGAAACTTACCGAACTGTTTATATGGGATGATAGCATAACTTCAATCAAGGGGATAGAATATTGTACGGGACTTCAAGATCTGAAAATTACTAGCAGACACATCAGCGATATATCTCCTCTATTAGGGCTTACAAATCTGAAAAATTTGGACCTTTCTGGAGATTGGGTTACTAATGGCAACATATCCAATTTTGTCTCTGTGTTACAACGGTTACCAAATTTGACAAGGCTGGATCTTTACAAAACCCAAATTACAAATATATCTTCTTTGTCGAAGCTTACAAATCTGACAGTGCTTGATCTTTACGACAACAAGGTCGCCGACATTTCGCCTTTATCGGGGCTCATAAATTTAAAAGAGTTGGATCTTGGATTCAACCCAATCACCGATATATCTCCTTTATCAGGACTGACAAATCTAGAAAAGTTGAATCTTAACGGCAACCAAATCAGCGACATATCTCTCATAGCAAGGTTTACAAATCTGACAGAGCTGGATCTTGGGGACAATCGATTCATCAAAGATATATCTCCTATAGCAAGACTTACAAATCTGACAAAACTGGATCTTCACAACAACCAAATCAGCGACATATCTCCTCTTTCAAGGCTTACAAATCTGACAAAGCTGGATCTTTATGCCAACCAGATCACCGATATATCCCCTCTTTCAGGGCTTACAAATCTGACAGAGCTGGATCTTTGCTTTAACCAAATTTCAGATATATCTCCTCTTTCAGGGCTTACAAATCTGACAGAGCTGAATCTTTGCTTTAACCAAATTTCAGATATATCTCCTCTTTCAGGGCTTACAAATCTGACAGAGCTGAATCTTTGCTTTAACCAAATTTCAGATATATCTCCTCTTTCAGGGCTGACGAGGTTAGAAAAGCTGGGTATCGGCGCCAACCAAATCACAGATCTTTCTCCTTTGTTGGCAAATTATGGATTAGGTAAGGGTGATCGAGTTTATTTGGGAGGGAACCCAATTATTACACGGAGCGCTCATTCAGCCCTTAAACAAATTCAAAAACTTGAAGACAGAGGTGTGGATATTGTTCGTCAATGTGATCGGTACCTGTTTTAGTAGAAATGGCTTTAGCATTTTTTAGCGAATTTTGCCAACATCATTCACTTCATACGGTGTAGAAACCTTTTAGATATTATGTTCCTGTTGACTAGTTTGTCTGCTAGTCTCATATAGTGGTTGTTTTTGCAAGATTCACTTATGCAGAAGATTGTCCTTATAGTGGGTCCAACGGCGGTTGGTAAGACCAGCCTCGCCTTGAGACTGTGTAGAGATATCGGAGGCGAGATTGTTAGCGCCGATTCTGGTCAGGTGTATATAGGTATGGACATAGGCACCGGAAAGACGGACCTCATAAATGGTGGCGTGCCGTTTCACCTTGTTGGCGTTGTGGAGCCCACCTCCCAATTTGATGTGTGTAAGTTTATAGGTCTTGCCGATGCCGCTATATCAGATATCTTAGGGAGGGGACTTGTGCCATTCGTAGTTGGAGGGACGAATTTTTATATAAATTCCCTGGTATACGGTATATGCAAGGCGCCATCTAGGAGCGAAGAGATAAGGAGCGAACTCGTGGATACCTTGAGGAGGCATGGCAAAGAGGCACTATATAGCATCCTCCTTGAGGAGGATCCGCTTTTGGCAGCCAGGCTGCATCCGAACGACACCTCGAGGATTATAAGGGGCATTGAAGTGAAACGACTTTCTGGCAGGTCACTTCTGGAGCTTATAAATACCCCAAGAGAGAGGCGTTATTCTACACTAAGGGTAGCCTTGAATCTCCAGAGGGAACTGCTTTACAGGAAGATAAACGAGAGAGTAGATGAGATGATAAAACTTGGGCTCGTGGATGAGGTGAGGACCCTCGTTTCTAAATATGGGACATCACCTTCTCCGTTTAAGGCGATTGGATATAAAGAGGTGATAGCGTACTTAAACGGGGAGATATCACTTGAAAGAGCCATATATCTCATCAAGCGCAATACCAGACGCTTTGCAAAGCGCCAACTTACATGGCTTAGAGGCGAGGGTGATATAGAGTGGTTTGGTCCTGATGAATATGACAGGATAAAGAAGCGAGTTGTTGACTTTGTCTCAAAAGGTTAGTTGTATTGCTTTCCTTTATATTTAGGTGGTTTGATGAGGGATAGAGATGAGGCGTAGAGAGCAAAATAGACAAGGCATAGATACTGGAGACTTTATAATCATCAAGGGTGCAAGAGAACACAACCTGAAAAATATAGACTTGAGGATACCTAAGGGCAAACTTGTTGTGATAACTGGCGTGTCCGGATCTGGCAAATCTTCCCTTGCCTTCGACACAATATATGCCGAAGGACAGCGGAGGTATATAGAATCGCTCTCGGCATATGCAAGGCAGTTTCTGGAACAGATGAAGAAGCCCGATGTGGATCATATCTCGGGGCTTTCTCCAGCCATTGCAATAGAACAGAGGACGGCAAGCAAAAATCCGCGTTCCACTGTTGGTACGGTGACGGAGATATACGATTATTTGCGGGTCCTGTTTGCTAGGGTCGGCGTGCCTGTATGTCCCAAGTGCGGCAGGGATATAAAGACAGAGACTGCATCTCAAATTATACAGGAGATATCTGAGACCTTAGATGGCACAAAGATAGTCATAATGGCCCCCGTTGTGCGCGATAGAAAAGGAGAGCACAAGGCTGAGCTTGCGAGGCTCCAGAGGATGGGGTTTGCAAGGGTGATTGTAGACGGAAACTTACATGACCTTTCAGATGAAATCGTCTTGGACAAGAATAAGAAGCATAGCATTAGCCTTGTTGTGGACAGACTGGAAGTCTCTTCCGCTACAAGGGGTAGGCTTGCTGATTCCGTAGAGACAGCCCTCTCTGTTGGCGAGGGTGTTTTGGAGGCAGAATCTGGTGGCAAGGTCCTTCTTTTTAACACCAGATCTGCCTGTCCTGAATGCGGGGTGAGTTATCCCCCTATAACACCACAATTTTTCTCCTTCAACAGCCCGCGCGGGGCATGCCCTTCCTGTAGCGGTATTGGAAGCATGATGTATTTTGACCCCGACCTCGTTGTACCCAACAAACACCTTTCTTTAAGGGATGGTGCTATTCTCCCGTGGTCTGGAAGGATGGCATCTTATTATATACAGGTGCTGCAGTCGCTTGCAAGGCACTATGGTTTTGACATCTATACGCCATTTTTTAAACTCCCAAACAATGTCCAAGAGATTATTTTGTACGGTTCTAGGGGTGAGGAGATAGAATTTGAATTGGATATCCACGGCGGACTAGAACGCTACCGTTCTGAATTTGATGGTGTGATACCCTCGCTCGAAAAGCGGTATAAATCTACGGGGGATCCATGGATAAGAGAGGAGTTAGAAAGATACATGAATTTTAGACCCTGTCCTGCCTGCAATGGCACTAGACTTACACCCCTTGCCCTCGGTGTGAAGATAGCAGGCCTTAGTATAGCCGACGTAGTCTCTATGCCTATCACGAAGTGCCTTGATTTCTTTGAAAAACTAAAGCTTTCAAAGAAGGAAGAACAGATCGCTTCTCGTCTCCTTAAGGAGATACGGGAACGTCTCTCATTTATAGTGGATGTTGGGCTTGGATATCTTACTTTAGACAGGACTTCTTCTACGCTTGCCGGCGGTGAAGCGGCAAGGATTAGGCTTGCAACACAGGTGGGTTCGGCTCTTACAGGCGTCTTGTATGTCCTAGATGAGCCGAGCATAGGACTACATGCAAGAGACACACGAAGGCTTATAAATACACTTCTGAGATTGAGAGACCTTAAGAATACGGTAATTGTAACAGAGCACGACCGTGACACAATCCTTTCCGCAGATTATATTATAGACCTTGGGCCTGGTGCTGGCAAACACGGCGGATATGTAGTTGCGACCGGAGGTGTTGAGGATATAAAGAAAAATGCGCGCTCACTTACTGGAAGATTCTTAAGCGGCAAGGAGTCTATAGAGGTACCGAAGAGAAGAAGGCGTAAAAGCGAAAAGGTGATAAGGATAAAGGGCGCTTCCGAACACAATCTAAAAGGTATAAATGTAGAGATCCCAATCGGCTTATTTACATGTGTGACCGGCGTTTCGGGTTCTGGAAAATCTACCCTTGTGTTAGAGACCTTGTACCCTGCCTTGATGCAGAGGCTCTATCATTCCAAGATTCCTGCGGGAAAGGTGGAGTTGATAGAGGGGCTTGAGCATATAGACAAGGTCATTAGTATTGACCAGAGTCCCATAGGCAGGACGCCTCGTTCAAACCCTGCCACATATACAGGTGTCTTCACCCATATTCGCACCCTCTTTGCCGAACTCAAGCAGTCCAAGGCACGCGGTTACAAGCCTGGGAGGTTTTCGTTTAATGTAAAGGGCGGCAGATGTGAGGCATGCGGGGGAGATGGTTTTATAAAGGTCGAGATGCACTTCCTTCCTGATGTGTATGTGGAGTGCGATGTCTGCGGTGGAAAGAGGTTTAATCGCGAGACGCTAGAGATCGAATACAAGGGCAAAAATATAGCAGATGTGCTTTCCATGACGGTGGAGGAGGGAAGGCGCTTCTTTGAACATATCCCGCATATAAGGTCTAAGCTAGACACATTGATAGATGTAGGTCTTGGGTATCTGGAACTAGGACAGTCGGCTACTACACTTTCTGGTGGGGAGGCACAGAGGATCAAGATCTCTCGCGAACTTTCAAAGGCCGCAACAGACAGAACCCTTTACATCTTGGATGAACCGACTACAGGCCTTCATTTTGCTGATGTAAGGAGGCTTATAAATATCATTAATAAATTAGTGGAAAAGGGGAGCACAGTTGTGGTAGTAGAACATAACCTAGAGGTGATTAAGTGTGCCGACTGGATTATAGATCTGGGGCCTGAGGGTGGAGAAGAAGGGGGATATATAGTTGCAGAGGGTGTTCCAGAAGAGGTGGCGGCCACAAAGGGATCATATACAGGTTTTTATCTTAGAAAGGTACTTGAAGACGAAAGGAGGAGGGGATGAAGAATGGGTTTGATAGATTTATAATGGCATTGCTGGCGGTCTTGGTGATGGGGAATGTGATTTGTGTAAACGCAGCGATCAGCAAAGATAGTGCGGCATCCCAAGGCGGCAGCAATGAGGTGAGGACGTTTACAAAGAAGACCACATTACCTGGCGGCATAAATATTGAATTTTCGCTCGTCACGCTTGCCAAGTACGAAAAGGATGTAAATAATGTGTTTGACTATACCTTTTCTGAGGTGAAGAGGGTGGCGGGGATGCTTTCCGGGGATAGTCCTGAACTTAAGGAGGTGGCAGAGAAGGCGGGAAAGGAGCCTGTAAAGGTGAGCAAGGAGGTGTATGCCCTTGCCTCGCTTGCCAAGGAGATAGCGGACTGGAGCCATGGCGCCTTTGATCCGGTGCGCGGCGGCGGCTCATACAAAAACTTGAAGCTAGACAAAGATGGACAAACCATCTTTCTTACGAAGGCAGGACTCTCGCTAGACCTCTCTGAGATACTCCGCGGTTTTATAGCCGATCTGTGTATAAGGGCTGCATATCATGCCAACGTAGATGATGCATTTGTGGAGGTGGATTCTGTGAGGAGGTCGATGGGAAAGGCCTCGTATGGACCATGGCAGATAAGATTGACTGGGAATGGAAATACAAATGCAAGACACGGCATGGATGTTGTTATCTCTAACTATTCAGCTGCCACAGTAGGTGGTCAATTTGCTGCGCCGACCATAGACAGGAGGAGGGGAAAACCAATAAATGATGAGAAGCTTGATTCTGTTACCATCCTTACAGAGAAGGCTGCAATGGCAGAAGGACTGGCAAATGCGGTATATGCCCTTGGACACGGGGCTGGAGAGACCTTAGTAAAGGACCTTGGGATAAAGGCGGTGTTTGGATATAAAGATGGGACATTTGAGCGGATAGGGTCATGGTAAGTTTGGACAGCACCCTCTTCGCAATTCCCATTTATTTTCTTTGACATGTGCTTCAAAACATATTATAGAGCGATAGCCCATTTTGGGCATTGATTTCTAATAAATAAGGAGGGTAGGTAGAGACATGTTGGGCAGAGATGTTATCGGAGATGAGAAGAAGACATCGGAGTTTGCGAGGCTTTTCGAGGAGAGCCTTGCCGGCAAATCGTTCAAAGAGGGCGATGTAGTCAAGGGAAAGGTGGTGAAGGTTGGCAAAGATTATGTAGTTGTGGACGTCGGCCTGAAGTCAGAGGGGATTATACCCATAGAGCAGTTTATAAACCTGCGCGGGGAGATAGAGGTCAAGGCTGGAGATGAGGTGGCTGTTTATATAGAGTCGCTCGAGGATGAGGATGGTCAGATAGTCCTTTCAAAAGAGCAGGCAGATGCGATACAGACATGGGATAGCCTGGTTGAGGCGTATGAAAAGGATATGCCGGTGGAAGGTGTGGTAGTTTCCAAGGTAAAGGGAGGCCTTTCTGTAAATATCGGTGTCAAGGCATTTCTTCCAGGTTCGCAGATCGACACAAAACCGGTAAAGGATTTGGATGGATATGTTGGAAAGACATTTAAATTCAAGATTGTAAAGCTCAACAAAAAGAGAAACAATGTGGTCCTCTCAAGAAAGGCGATACTAGAGAAAGAGAGGGAGGAGTTGAGGCGAGAGGCGCTCGCCACCATACAAGAGGGGCAGATACTTGAAGGCGTGGTGAAGAATATTACTGACTACGGCGTCTTTGTAGACCTTGGCGGCTTGGATGGGCTGCTCCACATCACAGATATGACATGGGGAAGGATCAATCATCCATCAGAGATGTTTTCAGTAGGTGATAAGATAAGGGTCAAGGTCCTTAAGTTTGATGAAAAATCGGAGAAGGTGTCACTTGGTTACAAACAGCTTACTCCTGATCCTTGGGAGGGCGTTGAAGAGAGATATCTTGTGGGATCTAGGGTGAGGGGCAAAGTAGTGAATCTTGTAGACTACGGCGCTTTCGTAGAACTGGAAGAGGGTGTTGAAGGACTCATACATATCTCTGAGATGAGCTGGACCAAAAAGATAAAGCATCCATCAAAGATACTGAATGTAGGAGATGTCATAGATTCGGTGGTTTTGGATGTAGATGTTTCGAATAGGAGGATATCACTGGGCTTGAAACAGATTCAGGAGAATCCGTGGCATAAGATTGCCGAGAAATATCCAATCGGTACGAAGGTAAAAGGGACTGTAAAGAACGTAGCGGATTTCGGCATATTTGTGGATGTCGGCGGAGAGGTGGATGGATTGGCGCACGTGACAGATCTTGCATGGGTGCAGAACTTCGCGCATCCGTCGGAGGTGTACAGAAAGGGTGATAAGGTTGAGGCAATAGTACTTCATGTTGATCCTGAAGAGGAGAAATTTGCCCTTGGTATCAAACAGCTTTTGGATGATCCATGGGAGAAGATAGATGCCAAATATCATGTTGGAGAAGAATTTGAAGGTGTTGTGGTTGGCACGAATATGGCAGGTGCAATAGTTGAGCTTGAGGATGGTGTACATGGATTGATCCCAAAAGGCGCCTTGAAGACCTCAATTGAGAAGGGTAAGAATGTAAAGGTTAAGGTAGTGCGTGCTGACCGCAGGTCAAGGCAGTTTCATCTCTCACTAGCCAGTTCTGATGTAAAGGAAGGGGATCCTTCAAAATCAGGTGAGCATACGAACTAGTATCTTGGAGTGTCTATGAGAAAAAAGCTGTCTTTTTGCGGAGCCTTGGTTACCATCTTATTTTTGGTTCTGTCTATACATGGGTGTATCTCAATCGATATTGGTGGATTTGGCGATGCGGTTGCTATCGTGGAGGTGAAGGGTGCAATAGTTGATGCTGACGATGTTACGATGCAACTTGAATCTGCACTAAAGACCGATTCGGTCAAGGCAGTGGTTTTGAGGGTAGATTCCCCCGGTGGGGCAGTTGGTGCATCGCAAGAGATATTTAGAAAGGTAAGAGAAGTAGACAAGAGCAAACCGGTTGTGGCATCTATGGGTGATGTGGCAGCCTCCGGCGGGTATTATGTTAGCGCCGGCGCCAGATATATATTTGCCAACGAAGGGACTATTACCGGTTCGATCGGTGTGAGGATGGAACATCTTGATGTAAGCGGTTTGTTGGATTTAGTGAGATTAAGACATGAGACACTTAAGAGCGGCGAATACAAGGATATTGGTTCCATCACTCGGGCAATGACTGACAAGGAGCGTGCGCTTATATCCGAAATACTTTCTGAATTGCATGAGCAGTTTAAGGCCGATATTGCATCATCCCGCAAGTTGTCACCCGACTATATCTCTAGCATTGCAGATGGGAGGATATTCACCGGAAAGACTGCAAAGGAACTCCATCTTATAGACGAAATTGGTGGTATATCGGATGCTATAAAGAAGGCGGCATCCCTTGCTGGGATCAAGGGAGAACCTCGCATCATAAGGATGAAAAAGCATTTGCCGTGGTGGCTTGAGGCCATCTTGACTAATGCGGATTTGATAGGATCTAGGTTTGATGCTGCCTTTAAGTACTTTTTCTATAAGTGACATTAGACAGGTTTTGCGTTTGTTCTTTTAAATGACTTGCGAAGCCTTGTTATAAATGCTAATCCTAGAGAAACTTAAGGGAGGTGGTTTTGTGAACAGGTCTGATTTGATAAATAAGGTAAAGGAACGGTTTCCAACCCTTCCCCCAAAGGATTTGGATGCGGTTGTAAGGGAGATCTTTGACTCGATGAAGGATGCCCTTGTGGCGGGGGATAGGATAGAGCTCAGGGGTTTCGGCACATTTGAAGTGCGCACAAGAGATCCCAGAAAGGGGAGGAATCCTAGGACGGGGGAGAAGCTTCGCCTCACAAAGAGGAAAGTGCCATTTTTTAGGGCAGGAAAGGAACTCAAGGAGATTATAAACCATGGATAGGCTTTGGGCGCCATGGCGTGCTGAGTATATAAGATCGATCGACAAGGAAGAAGGGTGTTTTCTCTGTAGGGCCGCGTCAGAATCGGACGACCAGAAAAATCTCATCCTGCACAGGGGGAAATGGAACTTTGTTATCTTAAACAGATATCCGTATAATGCGGCTCACCTTATGGTGGCGCCTTTTACACACACCGCAGACCTGCTTTCACTTACCAGCGAGTCAAGGGATGAGATGCTCTGTCTTGCCGGTAAGTCCATGGAGATAATCACCCACCTACTCAAGTCAGATGGCTTTAACTGCGGTTTCAATCTTGGAAGGGTGGCGGGTGCAGGGCTAATAGACCATATTCATTTTCATATTGTCCCGCGCTGGAATGGCGATACAAACTTTCTCCCGGTGATTGGTGAGACGAAGTGCATATCGGAACATATCCAAAGGACATATGAAGAACTTCTCCCGGCGTTTTCCAAGATATGATTTTAAGGTTTGAAAAGGAGGGTGTATGAAGCGCCTTATATTTGCATTGATAATGTCACTCATATTCTTAACGATACTCTGGTTTGTATATTGCAATCTTGGTCAGCAGGCGTTTGGTTATGAGATCGTCTTCAAATTTTCAATACCACTAGTAGGTGTTACCTATGAGAGCGCGCCGGTGCCAATGGGATTTGTGGTGGTAGTTGCCTTTTGCCTTGGCATGATTGCAATAGCGTTACTCGAGGCACTGCCGTCTTTCTATAAAACCCTTGAAATAAGGTCAAAGAACAGAAAGATCCGCCAGCTGGAGCGGGAACTTGCCGTGGTAAGACAGATGTCGCGTCCAAGTGAGCCACAAAATACAGTTGAAGATGAACAGTAAGATAATATCCATAATCGCACTTTGTATTTTCATTCCAGTCGGTGCCTACGGTGGAGCGCCCTTGCTTTCAGGTGAATCGGGAGGGAAGATTGATTCCGGCATCTCACTCGTCATTGGCGATGGCAAGACCATTGTTGGACTTGTGGACAAACTAGTATTATTGGGCAAAGATGGTGCAATAAGAGATTCGTACAGATTTGGGCGCGGCTCACTACCAATTTGGTTAGATAGGTTCAAAGATGGTGGCGGCGAGATACTCTCTGTCACTGTGTCTCGCGACGGGAGTCTATACACCTACATCTTTAGGGTAGATGGGGATAGACTTACCCTTACCCAAGATATGGCTCCATACGCCTTCCGGGTCCTTAAAATGTCTCAAGGAGATCTGCCAATTATTCAATATTCTAGGGTAGGTAAGGTCTTCGCTGGTCATTTGTTTAAGGCAAACATAAGCGATGGAAGGGTGTCAAGGGGGGAGGCAATAGACCTTCCTGATTTTCCGATATATTCCATTTCTGATATCATTGATGATGAAATCTGGGTCCGAAGGGGAGGGAGGCTGGAATTATATAAGAAGACAGGTGAGAAGTGGAAGAGGGTGTTTAGGTCTCGTGATGTCTACAAGAGTGCCTCACTCTGTTTTTTGTCTGGTAGCAGAGGTATTGGTATCGCTTCCGATTCGAAGAGGATTTGCATAGGTACTCCACCAGTCCTATGGTCTCGCGGTAAAGATAGATTGGCGTTTCTAGAGAGAGGCGAATTGGTTTTTGGTGGCGCATTTCTAAATCCTCCGATTGTAAAGAAGAGCTATATACCGGTCTTTAATTACGAGAGCTCAGATGGGCCAGGTAGCATAAGATTTTGCCGGGAATTAGGGCCATATGACGGCATGATAACCACACTAGAGGCGCTTAAAGATAAAGGGGGGGAGAGACTTGTGTTTACGCGGGCTAGTGAGGATGCGCTCTATTTAGAAGGTCTAGATATCGCTAGTATTGACTGCAGCGGAAAAAATTGATACTTAAAGATCATTGTTTTTTACTTATGGCGGGGTAGCTCAGTTGGTAAGAGCGAGGGATTCATAACCCCTAGGTCGACGGTTCGATCCCGTCCTCCGCCACATCTCATAAAAAAATGGCGGCAATCTTTGAGTAGATTGCCGCCAAATTTTATTTGGCTACCTGATTTATTTTACATGCCTTTTGATCCTCGTAGCGAGTACTATGCCAAAAAGCAGCGCCATCAGAATGAGTTGCGTCGGCACTCCATCTGCCGTCGCCATAGGATTGAGTGAGCACGCCTCTCCGTTCGCTATCCTTCCGCCGCTTATTTCATATCCCGGCGGGTTTGCCCCGGTCCCTGGTACCGGCATTGTTCCAAAGTCGCAGGCATCGCCTATTCCGTTTTTGTCGGTGTCTTTCTGATCAGGATTTTTGATCGCTGGGCAGTTGTCGTCCTCATTCTTAATCCCGTCTCCATCTAGGTCATCCTGCGGCGAGAGATGGACATCGGGGTCGCACGCATCTCCAATACCATCGCCGTCGGAATCTTGTTGGAGCGGATTCCATATTACGGGGCAATTGTCGATAGTCTTGCCCCCGAAGTTTGGAACACCATCGCCATCCATATCCTTTAGCTGGTCAATATTTAAAGTGACATCTGATTCACAGGCATCTCCAATACCATCGCCGTCAGAATCATGCTGATCTGGATTCTTGACTGTGATGCAATTATCTTCCCAATCCATGACCAAGTCACCGTCAAGATCTCCATTGTAAGCCATATTTTCACAGGCGTCTCCAATGTGGTCGTTGTCTGCATCTGCCTGGTCTTGGTTGTACACTACTGGGCAGTTGTCTTTTTGATTTGGTATGCCATCGCCATCCACATCAGACACGTTGCCAGAGTCGACTCTCTCACATGCGTCTCCTACACCATTGTGATTTTCATCCTTTTGGTCGCTATTCTTTATGAATATACAGTTGTCGTCTTGATTTGGTATGCCATCACCATCAAAGTCATCTGAGATGAGCACGCCATTTAGTGGGTCGCATGCATCTCCAACACCATCCCCATCCACATCCTTTTGATCTGGGTTAGAGAGCATTGGACAATTATCCGAGAAGTTGTCGTAACCATCACCATCTAGGTCTGTGTCGCACGCATCTCCGATGCCATCTTTGTCGCTATCTTTTTGGTCTGGGTTTGGATATGAGATGCAGTTATCTTTACCATTATTTACGCCATCTTTGTCCCAGTCTTCGTCTTCCCACTTCTTAACCTCGCATAGGTCTCCAGCCCCATTTTTGTTTGTGTCCTCTTGGAGAGGATTATATACAAGTGGGCAGTTGTCGCACACATCGCCTATGCCATCTTTATCTGTGTCTAATTGATCTTGTGTCCCGGCGCATGGTCCATTTGGAATATCTTTACAATTATCTGTTCCATCAAACGCACCGTCATAATCCTTGTCTCCAAATATTAGACCCAAGATGAAGTCAAATGCGCACCTCATATCTTTACATACCTTTTCGTTGTAGTGATCTTCCATGTTACAACACTCGCTAAATATGACAGTCGCTTCATCGTGCTCCGCGGCGCTTGAATTGCCGTTTGTCCATATATTATAGTAGTTCTCGCATGACGGGAGATACGGGTCGCAGATATCTCCTTTACCGTCCTTGTCTACATCTATCTGCGCTTCATTGTAGTCCGATGGACAGTTGTCTGTTGCATCACACACCTTGTCTCCATCTTTGTCTTCGCAGCCTGCGTTACCTTGGTTTAGGCATGGATTTCCACCTGGATTGTTTAGATAGTTTTGGATGAGCGACGCATCTAATTTACATTTTGTTATATCATAGTTTATGACATTTGCTATTCCGGAGAATTCTGATGTGTTGTACATATCATCTGTTGCAGTGAGGGCCAACTTTGAGTTCAAAAACCCGCTACCTTTCACTGCAAAGTATTTTATCCCGCCGGATACAACTGATGGCGTGATGTTTGAAATATTAGTTAGATTGCTTATGAATTCACCTTGCGGCGATGGCATACCGGTAGCATCGAAGAGTTCCACCTCTTTGACATCTGTCTCAACGCCTGCGATCAGTATATAATCCGCTCCGCTCTTTATGATAAGCGGGTCCTTTGGTGCCATTATCCCTTGGTTTCCTCCATTAGATATAAGGATACCCTTTTGATTATTATATAGGATGTCGCTTTGGGTTATGTAGTTTTTTGTACCCTTGTCTATGACGATGCCTTGAAACTTACCATCTTGGACGACTACGTTTTCCAGCCTGTTTCCGTCGCTGTATATACAGACCACCTTATTTGTTATGTTCCTTGCATCTATAACAATGTTCTTGATCGCAGATTGACCGGGGCCGTACGTCGTCTCTGTATTCGGCGTCTTATTATTTACCACCCTCACAAAACAACCATCCTGAACCCCGGAGTAGAAGTTTTGGGTGGGCTTTAGCGTGACCTTGTTTTCGCCGTCTATCGTGACGCCGCTATTTATGTGTATTTGTGCAGGGACCTCAATCTCACCGGTAACCGTGAACTTTATCTCACTGCATTGATTACTCCCTGTGCCCTGGTTTGATAAGACCTGAAGTAGCGTGCCCTGTGCAGTACTCGCCGCCCTGTTAGTCACATAACATGTGGCTGCGTAGGCCTTGGCGCCCATCATCATCATTAATAGCAAAGATATGCCGAGCATTGTCTTGAACCGTGTCATAACCCCTCCTTAAATTCGGTTTTAGATTAATCTATCTACAACTTCGAAGGCATTGTCGCCATCCCCGCAAAAAAGTTGCGTAAAAAGATTGGGTAGGGTTTGGCTTGACACCTATCCAACCTTTAATATATAGTCTGCGTCAGATAAACTTCCTACCCATCTGGTTTATAAGACTCATTGGGAGAGATGGCAAGCAAAAAAGTTAGCAACATTTTTTTATAGCGGTCGAAAGGATTCGAGAGAAAGGGGTTGGTTATGGCTGGTGATCAAAATATATTTGTCTCCCTTATAAGGGACAATGGCAAAGACCTTGAGGTAGTGCCGTGTCAAGGTAATTATAAAGAGGGTTGGAACAAAGAAGACGTAAAGGTAAAGAAGGATGAGGAGATAGGTGGGCTTAATTGCGGTGGTGACAAGTTCGTCTTAAAGAAGGGCGATGGGAGTTATTGGACTATTGCGCCGAAGGTGGATGGCGGCG
>Ga0078972_1004436_pt1 | contig 38444 bp, 23 predicted proteins | sample YelNatPaOPGAMG01_FD_67568 | JGI IMG/M metagenome (GOLD analysis project Ga0078972, IMG submission 67568) | Hot spring thermophilic microbial communities from Obsidian Pool, Yellowstone National Park, USA - OP-RAMG-01 (SPADES assembly) (version 2) | ecosystem: Environmental > Aquatic > Thermal...
ACTTCAAGGCGCTGCACGTGGTGGCCCAGCAGGGCGATGCGCGTGAGGAGAGCTTGTATCCGGCCTTGGCTCAGATGCTGCAGGCTGTGGCCCAGGCCACCCACCGAACGCACATTCGGGTGACGACCCTGCCCAAGCCCACCGAGTCGGGTAACCCCGATTTCCGGCTTTGGAACGGCACCGACAGGATTGTGGGCTACGTCGAGGCCAAAAACCCCACGGCCGAACGGCTGGACGAGACCGAGGAATCGGATCAACTGCGGCGTTACCGCGACACCTTCCCGAACCTGATTCTGACGAATTTCTTCGAGTTCAGGCTTTACCGCAACGGCGAGCGGGTGGAGACGGTTGTGGCTGCCCGGCCTTTTGTGCTGACCCGGCTGCGGGCAGCACCGGTGGTCGAGAAGCCGGATGAACTTTTCGGTCTGTTGGATCGGTTCCTGGATTTCTCGCTGCCGCGCGCGTTTACCGCCGAGTCGCTGGCGGTCGAGCTGGCCAAGCGGACCCGGTTCCTCCGGGATGTGGTTCGGCAGCAACTGGAGCAGGAAAAGGCCGCGCCGGGGATGCTGACGGGGTTTTTCGAGGCGTTCCAGAGGTATCTGATTGGGACGTTGAGGGTGGAGGATTTTGCTGACCTGTTTGCTCAAACCATCACTTACGGCCTGTTTGCCGCCCGCATCCGGGCCCAAAACAGTTTCAATCGGCGTGCTGCCTTTGACAGCATTCCGCACACCATAGGGGTGTTGCGTGATCTGTTCCGATTCATCTCGTTGGGCGAGCTACCGGAGCAACTGGCTTGGTGCGTGGATGACCTGGCTGAGGTGCTGGCGGTAGCCGATGCGCCGGGCATTCTGGCGCGCTACTACCGCAACGGCAAAGGCAGCGACCCGATTGTGCATTTTTACGAGACGTTCCTGGCCCAATACGATCCTGCGGAGCGGGAACGGCGCGGGGTCTATTACACGCCTGAGCCGGTGGTCAGCTACATCGTCCGGTCGGTGCATGAGATCCTCAAGACCGAGTTTGAGCGGCCCGACGGGTTGGCGTCGGATGGGGTGACGCTGCTGGACCCGGCGGCTGGCACGATGACCTTTGTGGCCCGGGCTGCGCAGGAAGCGGTGGCCGAGTTTGAATCCAAATACGGCACTGGTGGTCGGGCGGATTTTATCCGGCGCCATATCCTGAAGAACTTTTACGCGTTCGAGTTGATGATGGCGCCGTATGCGGTGGGCCACCTCAAAATGAGCTTTTTCCTGGAGGAACTTGGCTATCGTCTTGCCGATGAGGAGCGAGTGCCGTTTTACCTCACCAACACGCTGGACATTGAGGAGCTGCAACAGAGTCGGCTGCCTGGCTTTTCGGCCTTGGCGGAAGAATCGCGTTTGGCTGGCCAGGTCAAGAAACAGACGCCCATCTTGGTTATTGTGGGTAACCCGCCGTATTCGGGCCATTCGGCCAATGTGGGCCCATGGATTCGCGGGTTGATCGAGAGCTACAAACAGGTCGATGGCCAGCCGTTGGCGGAGAAGAATCCGAAGTGGCTGCAGGACGATTACGTGAAGTTCATCCGGTTTGCCCAATGGAAGATCCAGCAGGCGGGTCGGGGCGTGGTGGGCATGATCACCAACCACAGTTACCTCGACAACCCGACCTTTCGGGGCATGCGCCAGAGCCTGATGCAGACTTTCGATGCCATTTACGTGTTGGACCTGCACGGTAACTCGCTCAAGAAGGAGACCTGCCCGGACGGCAGCAAGGACGAGAACGTCTTCGATATTCGCCAGGGTGTGGCGATAGCCTTTTTCATTAAACGCGGCGCCAAGGGCAAAGCTCGGAGCGTGGTTCACCATGCTGAGGTTTGGGGGCTGCGCCAGGCCAAATACGACTGGCTGACCAAGCACGATCGCAAGAAGACCAAGTGGGCCAAGCTCCAGCCCACTTCGCCCTTTTATCTGTTTGTGCCGCGGGCTGCTGACTTGGAAACCCGCTACTGCCGGTTTGTGAGTGTGCCCGAGATTTTTCCGGTGCACAGCGTGGGGATTGTCACGGCCCGGGATCGGCTCACGATCCACTGGTCGGCAGACGAGGTGTGGACCACGGTGAGGGCCTTTTGCCGGATGGCCCCTGAGCTGGCCCGTCGGGGTTATGAACTGGGCAAAGACGCGCGGGATTGGAAGGTGGCGCTAGCGCAGAAGGACTTACTGGATTCGGGCCCGACGCGCGAGAAGGTGGTGCCCATTCTCTACCGCCCATTCGATGTGCGCTACACCTACTACACGGGGCGGTCGAGTGGGTTCCATTGCAGGCCCCGGCCTGAAGTCATGCAGCACATGCTGGCCGGCCACAACGTGGCACTGTGCATCGGTAGGCAGGGACAAGTCGTTGGAGGCAAAGAGTGGAATCTGGCCTACTGTTCGGACAAGATAGAGGATTTCAACCTGTTCTATCGCGGCGGGAATGTGAATCTGCCTCTGTACCTTTACCCACCTGCTGCGCAGCCGGATGACTGCCCTGAGTCCGAGCCGGGCGGCAGCACGCTGATGCTTTTCGAGCCGCGAGCAGCCTACCGGGCGCGGAAGCCCAATTTGAATCCGGTGCTGGTGGCTGGCTTGACCAGGGCCTACGGGAAGGAACCGGTGCCGGAAGACATCTTCCACTACGTGTATGCTATGCTGTATGCGCCGCGCTACCGGAGCAAGTATGCCCAGTTCTTGCGCATGGATTTCCCGCGCATACCGTTTACGACCGATCCAAAGCTGTTTTCGAAGCTAGCCAGCTTGGGCGCCAAGTTGGTGAGCTTGCACCTGCTCCAATCGCCCCAGCTCGACCCGCCCGTGTGCCGGTTCGAGGGCCCAGGGGACGGCACGGTCGGCAAAGGCGGTGATCAAGCGTTGCGCTACGATCGGGCTCAAAAGCGGGTTTACATCAACGCCACTCAATACTTCGGGCCGGTGGCCGAATCGGTGTGGCGGTATGAGATTGGCGGGTATCAGGTCTGCCTGAAATGGCTCAAAGACCGCAGCGAGCGTCGGCTGGGGTTGGAGGAGATCCGCACCTACTGTCGCATTGTGACTGCGCTGCATCACACCATCGAGCTGCAGAAACAGATCGATGCCTTATATCCTGCGGCCGAACGCCACCTCGTGACCATGCCGTTGGCCCCCGCTCAACCCAAGCCCACCCCAGCCAGCTCTTAGGCCAAATACGGAATGGTTAATGGCCCATGGGGCAAGACTGCCACACGCGCCTGGGGGCCTAACCGATCCAACCGCTCGCGCACAGCGGCGGCAATATCGTGGCAGGGAACCAAGTGAGCTGCACGCACGGTCGCATCGTCCAAGCGGCTGTAAAGCAGGACCTGGGCGCGGCGCTGCACCAGAGCCTGGATTTGCACCTGCCATTGCTCAGGTTGACAGAACCCGGGGCTGGCGATGCGTTCCAGCAGTTGTTCCGGGGTGGCGGCGCTGCGCAGCAGTCGTTCATAGGGGCTGCCTGGCGGCACGCCGTCGCGGCATTCACAAGCCAGGATGATGGTGCCACCGGGCTTAACGATTCGGGCGGCGGCAGCCATGCCTTTGACCCCCTGATACAAGTTCAGGTCCAACGGGTATCCGCTGTTGGTCGTGACCACGATGTCGAACGGGGCTGGCACTGGCTGCATGGCCGTGCGGCGCACAAACTCGCACCCGACCCGATGCGCCTGGATCAGGTCCCCAGCAAACACACCGGTGATTTGGCGCTGCGTGTTCAGAGTGACGTTGAGCAAGAAAGTCGGGCCGGTGCGGAGCGCCACCTCGCGCAATTCTTCCCACAACGGATTGCCTTCGGTGATGCCAAAGGTGGCGTTGGGATGGGACAAGTGCGCCGCGCTATGGTTGCTCATGACTGTAGCCAGGGCAGCCAAACCAGGGATGATCCCTTTGGGCCCACCGCTAAACCCGGCAAAGAAATGCGGCTCAATGAACCCGGTAACAATCCGCACCTCAGCTTCCACCCACAGCCGGTTAATCAGCGCCGGTGAACCGTCGCGCATCAGGCCCACCTGCACATGGGCGGCGGGGTTCTCCGGTTCATGATTCACCACGCGATATCGCCGCACCACATCCGAGCCCAACATCCGTTCCAGTTCAGCCGGTGTATTGGGCCGGTGTGTGCCAGTCTGGTTCAGCAACGTGATCCGCTCCTGCGGCACTTCGGCCAGGTACTCCAGCAACCACGGGATCAGGCGATCGTTGGGCGTAGCGCGGGTGATATCGCTGAAGCTGATGCAGACTCGGGCGCCGGGTCGGACCCATTGGCGCAGGGGCAGCGCAGCGATGGGCTTTTCCAGTGCGGCCAGCACAGCCGCCCGTTCGTCAGTTAGACCCGGCGCATGAGTCGGCTCGATGACCGTAGTGCGGTCGTCAGGGAACTCGACGGGTAGCTGGTTTTGGCCGTAGGCAAGATGGACGATCATGGTGCGAACCGTTTAGACCAACATCAGCGTGCGCACTCCAGTCTGCCGCAACCGGTCCTCTGGCTGGGCCGTGGCAGCGGCAGATTCCCGCCTGACCACGCTGGCAGGTGCCAGCCGACCAGCTTCAGGCAGTGAGACAGCGCGTTGTTCAAGGCCACACGCCGATCCAGGGCTGCGGCCCGGCCTGTAGGCCGGGGCCGCAGGCTATTTGAGCTTGGCCAAGGTTTCTTTGATGGCGTTGAAGTTGGGCAAGTCCTTGGGCGTGGGGGTCTGCTCGCTGTATTGGACCACGCCGTTCTTGTCGATGACGAATGCCGCCCGAGCCGAGAAATCGCCAATGCCCAACAAGTTTGGCAGCAGCACATCGTAGGCGCGGGTGACGGTCTTGTTCAGATCGCTGGCCAGGGTGACGGTGATCTTCTCTTTTTGGGCCCAGGCTTCCTGGGCAAAGGGCGAATCGACGCTGATGGCGATGACATCGGCCCCCAATTCCTTGTAGGCGTTCAGGCCCTGGCTCAGCTCGCACAATTCCTGCGTGCAAACACTGGTGAAGGCAGCGGGGAAAAACAACAGGACCGTGTGGGTTTTGCCGAAGTTGTTGCTCAGTTTCACGTCCACTAACCCCTCGGGTTTCTTGGACTTGAGCGTGAAGTCCGGCGCTTTGGAACCAACTGGAATGGCCATAGCTCAGCTTTCCGTCTCAGGTTTGGGTTTCGATTCGAAACCAAATCCGTCTGCGCACTATTCATAGAGCGTCAGACCAGTAGTGTCAAACTGCGCGTGTTGACCTGCCCAAGCAGCCAGCCTTGGATCTACGCCGGCTGGGGGGCGCACCTCATTTTCTTGCCTTCCACCGACTCACGTCGGCGGCTACGGGTCACCGCGGGAATGCCGTAGCCGTCGCCGTAAGGCGCCGGACCCGGTGGGCCCGGCGGATCATCCGCCCACTCACGTCGGCGGCTACCCCTTGGCTTGGCCTGCCAACTGGAGGTCGGCGATATGGCTGGCTACGAAACCTGCCCTATGCCAGGCACACCAACCCACAACCAACCGAGACACGCCCCCGGCTTGGAACCGGGAACACTTCGGGATTGGCCAACTGCATCCCAAGGCATAGGTTCTTTGCGGCTATGGAATCCCTGGCAGAGAAACGCGCCCGAGTTCGGCAGGTGATTGCCGCCCTGCGCAAAGCGCACCCAGACGCTCGCCTAGCTCTGAACTTTGCGACGCCACTGGAATTGATGATTGCCCTGATCTTAGCCGCGCGTGCCCGAGACGATTTGGTCAACGGCGTCACGGCTGAGTTGTTCAAACAATATCGGACCGCAGCGGACTGGGCCAACGCGCGGCCCGAGCAGCTCCATGCCCAACTGCGCACCATCAACTTCTATCGCAACAAGACGCGCGCTATCCAGAACGCCTGCCGGGTGTTGGTGGACCGGTTCGGCGGCCAAGTGCCGGACAAATTGGAAGATTTGCTAACCCTGCCTGGTGTTGGCCGCAAGACAGCCAATATCATTTTGGGCAATGCTTTCGGCCAGCCGGCCATCGGGGTGGACACGCACGTGGGGCGTCTGGCTCAACGGTTGGGGTTCACCCGGAAGACTGATCCGGACGATATCGAGGCGGATTTGGTGCAGATCGTGCCGCCTAAAGACGCGGTGAAGTTCTGTCACCTGCTGCAGTTCCATGGCCGGCGGGTTTGCCAGGCGCAACGGCCAAATTGTCCGCAGTGCGTCGTGCGGAAGCTGTGCCCGTTCCCGAAAAAGACCAAGGCCTGAGCCCACGGCGGTGAGCCAAGCGCTGGAGCTGCCTACCGCAAGAAGCGCTCTCAGCGCCATGTCGCTGAGCCACCGAGCCTCGCCGTTGGCGGAGGCTGCCCTGGTCAATTGGGCACGGTGCGGCCGGCGATCAAGCCCTTGGCCGCGGCTGTCAAGGCGTAGATCACCCCCAACAATGCCACGTCCGTCGGGCCGACCGGCAGGTCCCAGCAATAAGCCAGTACGAACCCGGCCAGGGCAGTGATGCCGCCGAGTAGGGAAGCGCCCAGGGCCAACTGGCGCATCGACCGAGCAAAGTGCCGAGCGATCAGCGGCGGGATCAGCAGGAAACCAAAAGCAATCAGCGGGCCCACACTCAACACGGCCACAGCCACCGTGCTGCCAATCAGGCCAAACAGCAGCAGGTCCCACCCGCCCACATTGCGGCCCAGAGTCACGGCGAGCTCGCGGTCGAATGAGACCAACAGAAACTCCTTGTGAAAGCGCCAGAGCATCACCAGCACGGTGGCCATGGCAATCCCTGTCAGCACCAGGTCCGGATTGGAGATGGCGATGATCTCGCCCTTGAGCAGGTTTAACCAACCGCGTTCGGCCACGGGGCATTTGGCCAAGAGCAGGATGCTGATGGCTGTGGCCAACACGTAGGCGGTGCCCAGCCGGCCTTCGCCAAGGCCCCGACCGCGCCGTTCCAGCCACGCCAACCACAAGATGGCCAGTACGGTGAAGCCCACCGACCCGATGAAAGCCAGCGCACGCTGCTCTTCGCCGTGTGAAACATCCAAGTGGCCCATCCACACGTGCACCGAGAGCGCAAAGGCAACCCCCGCCGAGGCGATCTGCGGCAGTGCCACGCCCAAAAACACCAGCCGCCGCAGCACCAGCCATATGCCCACCAGCGGACACGCCAACCCGGCCAGCAGACTGGCATACACCGAGTTGCGCAGCAGGAAATCGGGCGAAAAGATCTCGATCAAAGTCTGCATGTCACTCTAGCGAGAAATCGAACAGCCGCGCCAGTTTCTCCGGCGCGGCCAGGTCTTGGCGCGTGCCTTCGTACAGGGCGCCCCGGCGCAGCACCAACACCCGGTCCACATACGGTCGCACTGCTGCCAGGTTATGCGTCACCAGCACCACCGTCAGACCCCACTCCCGATGCAACGTGGACAAGGTGTCCATGATGGTCTCGACTGCCGGTTGATCAATGCCTGCAATGGGCTCGTCCAGGAGCATGAGCCGTGGTCGCGAGGCCAAGGCCCGGGCGATGAGCACGCGTTGTTTCTGTCCGCCGGACAGTTGCGTGAACGGCTGAGTCGCAAAACCGTCTGCGCCGGTCAACCGCAGGCATTGCCAGACAAACTCGCATTCATGCGCCGGCACACGCCGGCCTGGGCGCACCCGGCCGTAGGTGCCCATCAGCGCCACTTCGAACCCGGAGAGCAAAAACAGCGGGTCAAGCGCCTCACGTTGGGGCACGTAACCAATAACCGGCGGCTGCCCGTCCACCGGCCGATACGTCACGGTGCCCGCCAACGGCGGCAGCAGGCCCGCCATGGTCTTCAGCAGGGTTGTCTTGCCCGAGCCATTGCCGCCCAGCAAGGCAGTGAAGCTGCCACGCGGCAACTGCAAGCAGAGATCGCGCAGCACGGCCCGTTGCCCGTAGCCGGCGGTGACGTGATCTAGAATCACAATCGGCTCAGCGCTCATGGTTTGAGCACATTGACCAACTGGGTCACATTATAATCGAACCAACCAAAAAAGTCTTTGGCCGCAGGTTGGCCACCGGGCATCAGCGGCAGAATCACCAGTTGGGCACCGATAGCCTGCGCCACTCGCTCCGGCGTACGCCGGGGCCGGTTCGGCTCGATAATCACCAGCTTGACCCCAAGCTGACGCGCTTTGGGAATAAGCTCGTTGATGTGAGCCGGGGTGGGCTCGATGCCAGGCTTGGGTTCGATGGTCCCCACCAGCTCAAGGCCGAAGTAATCCAGGAAGTAATCGAACGACTTGTGGTAGGTGACGACTTTCGTACCCCGGAACGGCGCCAGGCTTTGACGCCACTGGGCCACCTTCTGGTCCAGACGCGCTTGGAATTGCGCCAGGTTGGTCTGGTAGATGGCCGCATGCGTTGGGTCCAGCCGGCTCAGCGTCTCGGCCAGACGCCGCGCTACTATGCTGCAGTTGTCTGGAGCCAACAGAAAGTGTGGGTTGCCCAAGGGATGCACGTCGCCTTGAGCACGATCCAATGGCCCGGTCGGCACCTGCAGCAGGCGCACCCCTTCGGCCGCCACAAAATTGCCTGGGCCCTGCCGCCGGATCTTGGGATTACGTGCGCTGTCCACAAGCGGCGGCAACCAGCCCACCTCCAGCTCCGCGCCGCCTTCTAGCAACAGGTCCGCCCGGTTCAGGACCCGAACAAAGCTCGGTTTCGGATCGACAAAGTGCGGGTCTTCAAGCCCGGTAGCTAGGCTGGTAACCTGGATGGCCTGACCGCCAATTTCACGCGCCAAGGCAGCCAGGTCAGGTAACGAGGCCACCACGTTGAGCTTGGGTTGAGCCAGCGCTGAACCCACTGCCAGTAGGAGTATGGCTGCGCTCAGGGGTTTCAGGGCTCGGGGTGTGAGTCCAGGTAGGTTGGTCATGGGAGGATATGGAGGTTGCATCGGCGTCAGAACTTATGGGCGGCATGGGTGCCCAAGACGAACTCGAATTGGAGCCAAACCGAATGTTCGTCGCTTAAACCCCGGCGGTCATCGTAGTTGTATTGAAGCCGGATTTTGGAGTATTCGGATGGATACCAAGTCAGGTTGGGCGACAGTCGCCAGCGCCGTGCTCGAGCTGGGTCTGGCCCCAGCGGCTCACCATCCAGCACCAAGCCGCGGCGTTCGTAGTCGGCCTGTTGGCCGTTGAGGTGATCCAGGCGCAGACCAGCCACCCACCCTTTCCTGAACCCGTACAGCAGTTGAGTGTAAAGGCCCCAGTCCAGCAGTGTCTCCCCAGGCAGCCAGGCTGGCCGGCCAGTCAACGGATCCATCACCTCCCCTGGCTCGAGTTGGCCATTCCCGTCCAGGTCCCAATTGAATGCACCAGCTTGGTAGCGCCGCAGCATCCATTCGGTTTGCCAAGCCACAAACGGGAAGCCGCCATGGTGCTGCGGCGATTTCCATTTCCAAGTCAGGTCCAACCCGTAGAGCTCAGTTCGCGTATCGCCTGCGTCCGGCCCTCCCGATGCATTGGGGCCGAAGGCACCTGAAGCGCCCACCAACAGCGTCTGGGCGCGGGACAACTCGAACGAAGCAGCATAGCGGCCCGACAATAGCAAGTCGCTGAAATGCTTCACGCCGCGGTCGTTGTCTAGATGCCGATACGCCAGCGGCAGGGTGCCTTCGTCATGACCGTGGTGGTGGCCGCCACCGTTGCGGAAACTCGCTGCAGTGCCGCCCTGGCTATCCTGCACACCGATCGATAGCTCAGAAAAGAACGGCATGGGCATCAGCCAGGCCAGCCGCGCCCCTGGATTGCGCAGGCCGTCTGGGCCCAGGAACCGCCCGTTGACCAGCGGCGCATCGACAAACGCCCAGGTATGCAGGTGAGTGGGATTATGGCGACCGAACTCGGTGTACATCTGCCCGGCCCGCACCTGCAGATTCGCTGGCAACGACAGGCTTTCTAGCCACGCTTCCTCCAGCTCCAGCCCAACGTCACCTCCGGCGTCCACGCCCAGCGACACATTCACATTGCCGCGGAAGTAAGGATCCACCGAGCCAGCCAGGTTCAGCTCAACTCCTTGGACGGTGAACCCGCGTTGATTTGGGTCATGACCGCCCAGTTGCAAGCCGCCGGCTATGTCGGAGCCTGTCGAAGTGCCTGCAGCAAACGTGCCCACCAAGCCGATGTCCATATCCACCGGTTGCGTCCCGATCCGGATGGGATCTGACGGACGCCGACCGGCTCTCGCTGGCTCGCGCGTTCCGGGCTGGCCGGAGGGGCTCAACTCGTTGGTGAATGTAAGGCTGGTGGTCGGCGGCGCGGTAGTCGCAGGCGCGGCAGAACGCGCTTGTTCCAGTGCCTGGATCTTCCGAGTCAATTCCTCGATTAGGCGGCGTTGTTCCTGCACGGTTTTCTCGAATGTCTCAGTCATCTGGCGCAATTGTTGGCGGAGCGCCTCGACTTCGTTGGTCGGTTGAGCTTGCGCCAGGAGGCTCCCCAACCCCACCACAGCGCAGCACACACAGGCTCGATTCAGTCTCATACAGCATCCGGATTCATACACGCTACGCCGCCGGCTCTAGCGGCAACATAGCAAAACCCCAAAAGTTCATCTCCCCGTCGCTGGGTAGCGGCGGGCCGCAGCTCGACTGGTGGGCTAAGCAGACGGTGGAGCGCGTGTAGGCGGGAACCGGTGCTCGCCTGCGCAGTAGCTTGGAAGTTCGGGGCGGTAGGTAGGCCCTAGGTGTGCGCAAACGGGCTCAAGAAGCAATGGTTGAGGCAGTTGAACCAGCAGATGGCCTTGGGCCAACGTAGTGATCAGGCAAACGTGCGTGGAAGCGGCTGCATCCGGGTGCAGCCATTGATGCACCGGGTTAGACGCCGCAGCCAGCCCCAACCCCAACCACAGCACAAGCAGACAGGCTACCAACCCCCTGTGGATGGGACTCGTTCCTGTCCGGCGCTGCACAGACCGATCCATTCCGACTGCGATAATAATCCACTAGCTGGCCTTGGCAACTTCAAAGCCCAATGACGAAACAGCCCGGGCGCATCGCAGTTTATTGCAAGTTGGTATGCCTGGGCTAGCGCAGCGTTCGCAACCTGCCGGATCACCGGCTCCCAGCCAGCAGGCCAACGTAGCCGCCGACGCGAGTCGGCGCAAAAATTGGTAGCCGCCGGCGTGAGCCGGCGGAATTGGTCCACCGGGTCTGCCAGGTCCGCCGCCTTACGGCGGCGGCTACCAATCCCATCCGTAGCCGCCGGGTGTTCCTAGGTCCGGCGCCCGACGGCGGCTGCTACGGCACATCCGCCTGCAGGCACCGCGGAGCGGTGCCCCGGAGGTAGCCGTGGGTTTTAACCCACGGTTCGCGTCCAGCCCAAGCCCACGCGTCGCGGAGCGACGCTTGAATCCATCCTTCACCGGTTTGAGGCGTCGCTCCGCGACGCGATTATGCATTTGGGCTCTTCGGCGACCGTGGGCTGAAGCCCACGGCTACCGTCAAGCCGTCGCTGCGCGACAGGCCAAGCAGCATGCTCAGCGGCCCGTCGGCACCGACGCGCACCCCATAGCCGCCGACCTAAGTCGGCGGAAAAATCGGTAGCTGCCGGCCCCAGCCGGCGGATTGACCGGCCGTCCGCAGGGGCTCGCCGCCTGCCAGCAGTGCCAGCGCGTGAGGTTTGTAAATCCGCGCTGCGCTAGACCGGAAGGCTGCGTTACGGTGTCGCGCCGGCGATCCCTACAAGGGAATCAGACGCGCCCGCATCGGAGGCTGTCGCCGCTTTTCGCCGACCTGCGCGGTGGTTTTGGGGCTTGGGCGACTGGGTGAACCAACAGCCCTGCCGTCGTGTTGCTTAGGTTTTCCGTCCCGTCGGCCAACCTCGGCATGCCGGGGTCGATGGGCCATTGTGCGCCGGTGACACTGCGCGGGGGATTTGCCTCCGCCCGCAGTCAAGGGGCCTGCGGCACTGGGTCATCGTACCGTAAGTTCGACGCTAGCGGGTGACAGAGTCAGGAATGGCCCGCGCCGAGACGGGATCACCAGGTCCAACCTGCACTTTTGGCCTTTGGTCTTGGCATAGACGGTCTTGGCTGCGGCCACCACGTCGTGGGCCGGCTGACCGTCGATGCTGGTAATGAACATGCCGGGGGCAAGGCGCGCTTGAGCAGCCGGGCTGCCAGGTTCGACCTCGGTGATCGACAGCCCAGTTGCACCGGCCAGAGCCAAATTGCTGGCCGCAGCGCCGGTGGGTTCCTCCACGGTCAGGCCCAGCTTCTTGCGGATCAGAGCGGTGTTGAAAAAGGCCTGCTCAGGCAACAGCCGCACCTTGAGTGTGCGACGTCGGCCTTCGCGCTCGATCACCAGCGGGATTTCTTGCTTCTTGTGGGCAAGCAGAGCGCGGTTGAATTCGATGAATGTCTTCGGGCTCTGGCCGGCTACCTCCAGCACCCGGTCGCCCACGCGTAACCCGGCGTCGTCAGCGGGGCTTTCGGGCTGCACGGACATGACTTCTAAGGGTTGGGTGCCGGGGCGAACCCGGGCGCCGAACCACAGCTTCTCCAACCACTCCGGCGAGTAAATCTCAGCCAGGGCCGCAGTGATGCGTTTGACTGGGATGGCAAAACCGATGCCTTCGCCTTCGCGATAAATGGCCACATTGATGCCGATCAGTTCGCCGCGCAGGTTGATCAGCGGGCCGCCGCTGTTGCCCGGGTTGATGGCAGCGTCGGTCTGCAGCCAGTCGGGCATGCCCAAAGGCTGGTTTTCAGCCGGAGGGCGTCGGCTCTTGGAGCTGAGGATGCCGCGCGTGACCGATACGCCCAGACCGAACGGATTGCCCAACGCCAGGGTCGTCTCGCCCAACAGCAGGTCATCATCAGCGGCAAATTTCACTGCCGGAAACCGCTCGCCTGGTTTGGCCTTGATCCGTAGCAGCGCAACGTCCGTAAAACTGGTGCCCACGATCCGCTCGGCTTCGTATTCGCGGCCATCAGAAAACTTCACCCAGATGCGACGGGCCCGACTGACCACGTGGAAATTGGTCAGCACAAAGCCTTCTTCATCGATGACGACGCCGGAGCCGACACTGTATTGGGTGTTAGGCGGGCGGTGGCGCCAATACGGATCAAAAAACTCACGGAAAATGTGCTCCAGCGGGTCGCGCACCTCGACCACCTCTTCGGTAGCGATGTTGACCACAGTGGGCATGACGCGCTCGACTGCCTCCACGACCGCGTCGCGCCGGATGTCCCGTTCCACAGCCGCCCCAGCCTCGGCTGAGTCGGGCGCAGCCCACAAACTTACCGCCCCGGCTACAACCGCTCCGATCCAGCCCTGCCATCGGGCTGTCGAAGTCGAGCCGGAATAACCGAGCCTGGAGCGCCTTGTCTTGGACGTCGCTTGCAGGTTGTCGCACATAATCTCTCCCAAGTTCATCATCCGCACAGACCTGGCCACCGGTTTTCAACCGCTGGATCGGTTGGTTGCGGCGGCCACCCAGAACTTGACTTTGCCGTGCTGCCGCCGGAAAAGCAATGCATCGGTGCGACCGCTTACGGCCAATGTTTATGCCCAGTGGCGGGGGCGGAACGGCTTGGGACCGGCGCTGCGCGAAGGAGCCGACCGACCTTCGGAGCGGCTGCTGCAGTTGATCTGGCAACACCAACGCCTGATCCGCGACCGACTGGTGTTGGTGGATGGGCGCCGACTGCAGGTGTTGCACCCCGGCTTCTGGAACCAAGGGGCTGGCCCGGATTTCCGCGCAGCGGTCCTGCAATTCGAGGGGCAAGCTCCGCTGTCGGGCGATGTGGAGATCGACCTAGCCTCCAGCGGCTGGCAAGCCCATCGCCACGACCGTAACCCCGCGTTCGCAGCGGTGCGCCTGCATGTGGTCTGGGAAGCCGATACTACGCCTACACTGCCCACCCTGGTGGTGCAGCATCTGCTGGATTCACCCGTCAGTGACCTGGCTCTGTGGTTGAGCAGCGACGCGGCCCAGCTTTTGCCGTGCGGAGTGGTGGGGCGCTGCGCTGCGCCGTTCACCGAACTAACCCCGGCGCAGCGGACCGAGCTGCTCCAGCAAGCTGCCCTGGTCCGCCTGTACGGCAAGGCTGCCCAGTTCCATGCCCGGGCTCGGCAGGCGGGCTGGGAACAGGCCCTGTGGGAAGGATTGTTCCGCGCTCTGGGTTACAAGCATAACGTCTGGCCCATGCAGCGGCTGGCTGAACTGCGGCTCCGGCTGGTGCCGCCCGACAGCCGCATGCCCGTGTGGGCTGTGCAAGCGCGGCTGTTGGGCACGGCTGGGCTGTTGCCTACCGAGCTGCCTACCGCCTCGCCTGCCACTGCGCGCTACCTACGCCGGTTGTGGGACTGGTGGTGGCGCGAGCGCGACAGCTTCAGTGATTGTATCTTGCCGGCGTCGCTGTGGCGGCTGGGTGGGCTGCGGCCAGCCAATCATCCCGCACGCCGATTGGCCCTGGTGGCCCACTGGTTGGCAGCCGGTGACCTGGCCGCTCGGCTAGAAACTTGGTGCCAAAGGCCGTTGGCCGCAGGCCATCCAGCAGACAGCTTATTGGTGCTGCTGCCGGACGCGCACGATGAGTTTTGGTCCTGGCACTGGACCCTGCGTTCACCGCGCCTGGCCAAACCGCAGCCCCTGCTGGGGGCGGCCCGCGCCACCGATTTGGCCGTGAACGTGATCCTGCCCTGGCTGTGGATCCGCGCTGTCGAGGGCCGACAACAAGCGTTGCAACAGGAACTTCAACGCCGATACCTAGCTTGGCCACGCAGTCAAGATAACGCCGTGTTGCGCCTGGCCCGACGACGGTTGTTCGGCGACCCGGGCGCGGTGCCCCTGCGCACCGCAGCCGAACAGCAAGGCTTGTTGCAAATCGCACGCGATTTCTGCGATCAGTCCGATGCCCTCTGCACCCAGTGTCCCATGCCCAGCTTGGTTCAAGATTGGCAGCGGACCGGAGCAGGTTAGTTGCACGGAACTGAGCCGCTGGTTCTCGCCACCGAACACACGCCTGGCCCCCAAGTCGGTGGGCCCAGCAGGATTCGAACCTGCGACCAAGCGATTATGAGTCGCCTGCTCTAACCTCTGAGCTATGGGCCCAGACTACTGCTGGCCAATTCTGCCTCAGGCTGCACCGCCGACAAGCCATTTCACCGGCCTACTGCCGTAGTCCGCCGCCGTAAGGCGGCGGACCAAGATCTGGAGGGTAGCCGCCGCGGTAACGCGGCGGACCCAGGGACCGGGCGGTCCTCGGCGCATCAATCCGCCGGCTTACGCCGGCGGCTACGATTTTCCTGCCGTAGCCGCCGCCGTCAGGCGGCGGACCCAACGGACCGGCTACACCGGACCGATCGGTCCGCCGACTCACGTCGGCGGCTACTGCAATTCTTCCGCCGACTCACGTCAGCGGCTACGTGCAATTGCTCCGCCGGCTTACGCCGGCGGCTACGGGGACTCGCCCGCGCAAATGCCGTAGCCGGTGCCGGTAACATTGCAAACCGCCTGGACTGCGGTAGGTTTTGCTGCAGAACATCCATCCGATGCGACGCAATCATCACAGGCTGGCCCAAGTCACAGGGCTGGCGGTTTTCAGCGGCTTAGTGGCCGTAACGAGCTGGGCCGGGTCACTGGCCGGCGCCTACATCGATCCACGTTATCAGACAGCCATTTGGTTTGGCGCCTTTTCGCACTACATCCAGCCCTGGCGCGGGTATTTGGAGACGGTGCCAGCCGGGGTCTATACCAACGCCATCGGAATCAACTTCATCAGCTCCGACTCGTTCACCCAGTGCGATTTGGTGGCGCACATGCTGGCCAAGAACGGCATCCGCCGGGCGCGCGTCGAATACGGTTGGGGCGGGATCAACTACGACGATGAATCGCGGCTCAACGGCGCGTCCGGTTTTGCGGCCAAGTTGCGCGCGCTCCAGAAGCACGGCATCCGGCCGCTGATTCTGCTGAACTGCCACCAGGGCGTGCCCTGCCCGGTGCGGTTCTTCAACAGCACGGTCCTGGGCAACTGGCCGGTCGGCTCGACCAACATGGCCTTCACCAGCACCAACGGGTTTGTGCTGGGCCGAACCGGCCCGCGTGACCTGACGGATTACTGGGCAGCCGAAGTGCTGATCATCGGCATTACCAACGTGGGTGGCACCAACTTGTGCCTGCTATCGAAGCCCTTGCCCAAGGCGTTCACCAACGGCCAAAGCATCGGCATGGCCACACTCAAATACCGGCCGTTCTCGGCGCCAGGCAGCCCGGATTACCTGGAGACCATCGCCGGCTGGCAACGTTACGTCGGCACCGTCGCCCGATTTGCCGCCGAGACACTCGGCACCACGTGGGCCGAGGACAAGGGCTTCGACATGGAGATTTACAATGAGCTGACCTTCGGCACGCATTTCCTTTACATCAACGATTACTACGAGCCGGACCTGACCAACTACAACGGGTCCAGCATCTGGAGCAACCTGCCGCGGGCCACCGGCGATTACGCCCTCAGCAACGCTGCGCTGTTTGGTGGCGTGACGTTTTGCGACGGGTTTGCCAACACCATCCCCTGGCCAGCCTCGTCCACCGAGCATCCGCGCATCGGCGCCCTCAGCAAGCATCCGTATCCCGGTCCCAAAACCTTTTCCGGCACCAACCAGCCCGGCGGCACGGCCATCAACGCGCTCTTGGGCCAGGAAAACCGGACCAACTTCCAGCCCACCTACACCATCGCCTTCATTGACTACCCGACCACCGCGCTGCAGACCGAGACGCTCATCCGCGACATGTCGCCCATCACCACCGATATCTACGGCACCCGGCACGGCCGCTACGCCCGCGTGCTCGATGGCAAGGTCTTGCCTGTGTATTGCTGGATGACCGAGACCGGCACCGCGCCGAACGAATGGGGCATCACCAACGCCGCCGACGGCTGGCACCTCAAGGCCAAAGCCGCCCTGCGCCTGTTTCCCATCTTCATCAACAAGGGCGTCACCGCGCTTTACTGGTTCAACACTGGCGCCGCCGGCAGCGGCAATGACGACCTGTGGCTGGGCGCTTGTTACGACAGTTTCCTCGAATACGCCCGGACCAACACGGCGTATCCGGCCAACGATGAACCGTTCACGTCGCCCTGGCTGAAGGCAGTGGGCCGCGTCAGCGCCCGCATCGGAGCCGGTCTTGACCCGGCGTTTGCCACCAACGTAGCCCCGGCCGGCGGCGTCACGCGCCCGCTCACCGTCGAAAGCATCAGCGACACGCACGACCATTTCCAGTTTGCCGGCGACGGCAGCGCCGCGCATCCGCACCTGTTCAACCGCGAACTGCTGGCCATCCTGCCGTTCCAAGCCAACCCCAGCCGGTTCGTCATCGCCTACTACGTCCAGACCCGCGACATGCGCACGAACCTGCCGCCGGAGGATTACACCGTGCTGCTGCGCGGGCTGAACCTGAGCAACGCCACCGTGAGCGTCTATGACCCGATGGGCGACACGAACGCGCCGGTGAGCGTGACGCCGCTGGACCGGTCGCGCGCCACTTTTCAGCTCAGCGCCACGGATTATGCCCGGCTGCTGATCGTCGAGGAAGCGGCAGTGCCCGCACCGAACCGGCTGCGCGCCGAGGCAGGCAACGGTCGGGTGGCGCTGTCGTGGCCGCCAGTGTCCCTGGCCACCGCTTACCAGGTTTATCGCAGCACCGTCAGCGGCGGTCCCTACACGCTCTTGGCCGGCGGGCTGACCAACCTGTGGTGGCTGGACACCAACGTGGTCAACGGCACCACCTACTACTATGTGGTTAGCGCACGGGCCGCGGGCCGCGCCGAAAGCGCCAATTCGCCCGAAGCCTCAGCCACGCCCAGCGTCACCAGCAGCCGCCTGGTGCCTGCAGGCTCGGTTTGGAAGTACCTCGACGACGGCTCGAACCAGGGCACGGCCTGGCGCGCGCTTGATTTCAACGACGCCGCCTGGCCCAGCGGCCCGGCCCGGCTTGGCTACGGCGGCGATGGTGAAGCGACCATCGTGGGCTACGGCCCTGACCCGAACAACAAATATATCACCACTTATTTCCGGCACCGGTTCACGGTGGCTGACCCTGCGGTGTTCACCAACCTGGTGGCGCGCTTGCAGCGGGACGACGGCGCGGTGGTGTATTTGAACGGCACCGAGGTTTGGCGCCAAAACATGCCTGCCGGCGCCATCACCTACATCACCCCCGCCAGCGCCACGGTCAGCGGCGCCGATGAAACCGCCTGGCTCACCACCAATCTGCCGCCCGGCCTGCTGCGCGCCGGCACGAACGTGGTGGCCGCTGAAGTCCACCAGGTAAACGCCACCAGCAGCGACCTGGGATTCGATTTCGAGCTGTTGGCCGCGGCCCGGTTCAGCGCGCCGCTCATCCTGCAGTCGCCCGAGTCGGTGACAGTTGTGGCTGGTCAGGCTGTGCGCTTGAGCGTGGTGGCGGACAGCCCCGTGCCGGCGAGCTGCCAGTGGTTTCGTGATGGCCAGCCTTTGGCCGGCGCCACCAACGCCACACTCGCCATCGCGAGCGCGGGCGCTGCTGATGCCGGCCTTTACACCGTCGAGGTGCGCAACCCAGCCGGCGCGGCCACCAGCGCCGAGGCCTTGTTGCAGGTGCTGCTGCCGCCGGTAATCACGGTGCAACCGCAAAGTCAGGGCGTGGACGCGGGGGCAACCGTGACGCTGAGCGCTGAGGTGGCGGGCAGCTTGCCCCTGCTCTGGCAATGGCGTTGGCACGGCACCAACCTGCCCGGAGCCAATGCGCCGGTGCTGACCCTGTCGAATTTCAGTGCCGCGCTGGCCGGTCCCTACCATGTCATCGTCAGCAACGCCGCCGGCAGCGCTACCAGTGCCGTGGCCAACCTGGTGCTGAACAGTTACGTGACCAACTCGACCCTGCTGGTGGCCGCCGGCTCGGTCTGGCGTTACCTGGACGACGGCAGCGATCAGGGCACCGCCTGGCGCGACCCGGGCTTCAACGACGCCGCCTGGCTCAGCGGCCCGGCCAAGTTCGGCTACGGCGACACGCAGACCACCGTGCTGCGGCGCACCAACAGCGCGGGAAGAACCAACGTCACCTTCTATTTCCGGCGTGCCTTTGTGGTGGCTGATCCGACGGCGTTCCATGCCCTGGCCTTCCGCGTCCTGCGCGACGACGGCGTGGTGGTGTATTTGAACAGGACCGAACTGTTTCGCCAAAACATGCCCGAAGGCCCAATTGACTATTTGACCCTGGCATCCAGCGCAGTGAGCGGGGCCGACGAGACCAACTTTTTTCCGACAAGCACTGCCGCCACTGCTCTGGTGCAAGGCACCAACCTGTTGGCGGTCGAGCTGCACCAGCAAGCGCTCACCAGCTCGGACGTCGGGTTCGACCTCGAGGTGCGGGCGCAGCAAATCCTGCTCAAACCGGCGGTGCTGGCCGGGCCGGAATCGCTGGTGCGGTATGCGGGCGAATCAGCCAGGTTCAACGTCGAGGCCATCGGCAGCGCGCCGTTGTTTTACCAATGGCGGTTGCGAGGCACGAACCTGGCCGGGGCTACGAACGCTTCGCTGTTCCTGCCGACCTTGGCCCTGGCCGACGCCGGCGCCTACAGCGTGGTGGTCAGCAACGCCGCCGGCGTAACGGTCAGCGCGCCGGCTATTCTGACTGTGCTGCCCTGGCCAGCCGCGCGCATCGAGCGCGGGCTGGACCGTGTGACGTTGTCCTGGCCAGCAGTGGCCGGGCGCGCTTACACCGTGCTGGCTTCGACCAACCTGGTGGATTGGGCCGAGCTGACCAACTTGGTCGCCACCAGCTCGAGCCTGAGCTTTGCCGACGTGGCAGTGCTCAGCTTCCCCCAGCGCTTTTTCCAGCTCCGGCTCGAACCAGCGGGCGGCCTGCCGTCGCCAAACTGAACTCGATCGCCATGCGCCCATTCCATCCTTTTGCCCTGTTGATGTTGCTGGCGTTGTGGCCGGCAAGCCTGGTATTGGCCCAGGCGCCGGATGGCCTGATCAACTCCTTCGAGTCGAGCGGCGACCTGGCCAGGTTCACCAAGAACAACACCACCGTGTCGCTCGCCACCACCGGCGCCACTCACGGGCTGCGCGCAGCCCAGCAAAACGCCAAGCCCGCCAACAGCCACCCGTAGGAGGAGCGTCAGGTGTTCGACATGCCTTTTGATAAGCACTGCCGCGCTGGCTGGTAAATCACAGGACGCGGTCAAGAGGGCGCCAAACTCCGCGATAGACGCAGGTTTGATCACTTTGTAAGGAACATCCCTGCCTCCGGCCTTTGCACTTTTTCCCATGCCGAAGCCCTTTGGTCTGGCCAACCTGGCCGAGCAACAGGTGGTGAAGCACCTGCGGGTCCGCCTCATCACCGAGGAGGAACGGCCACGCTGGAACGTCCCGGTCTGCGCCCATCGTTTGTCTGAAGAACGCCACGATGGTCGGCCAGCAGCCCTGTTGCGTGGCCGAATATCAGGGCAGTGGGTTGTCGTTGTTAGGCTGGAGCGCACCGGCCCGGTGTCTGCGCCCCGCAACGCTTGGGCCGGTTGGTCGAAGGAGCAGTCGGCCGCCGGACGTGATCTGCGGGCAACAACGTAGTGCTATCTCCCAGCGTCGTTGCCTTCTGCGCAAATTTGGAGCGCGGTGGCAAGCGCAGCGCGACACCGCTTTGTGCATCGCCTGCACGTCAACCAAAGCGCCGTCGCCGCGGCGGTGCCGCTCTGCCGGCGCACTCCACAACTTTTGGAGTGCGGTGGCAAGCGAGCGACTAGCGAGCGCGACACCGCTTTCTGCAGGGCCTGCACGCCGACCAAAGCGCCGGCGCCAGTGGGGCATTGAATCGGTCTGTCATCAACGGCTGGATGTGAGTCTGCACCAGGACAAATCGCGGGTGCGATCAGTCAGTGGCGTGGCGGTGCAGGGTGTTGAGCCGGATCAGCCTGGCCTTCTTCCAAGCGGACTGTCAGCGTGCGGGCCGGGTGCGGGACAAGGCCTTTCCGGTCTGGTCGTGGCGACTGCAAAGGCAGCCGCGTCCGATGTTGGATCGGCTACTGGAGCGTTGTTTGCCTGCATGAGCCTTGACCGTCAGCCAGGGCTGCTGGCCAACCTGGCGGTGATCCGCAACGTGCCGCTGCGGGTGTTGGCCCCAGAGTTGGAGTCCCAATCCCTGTCGCAGGTGCGCGAACGACTGCAGTTGCATCCGGCGCGCGGCCTGGCACTCTTGGTCTGCTCATGAACTCAAAACGAAAGACCGTGTCGATCCCCCATCCAGCGGGACGGCCGGAAAAGTCCGGCAGAATCTTATTGACGGTCCTGTTCCCGGCTGTCAAAACTGCCCATGTTACAGTGGCGGGGCAAAGTTTTGCCTTTGGATATGGCACTTTGTCCGAATATTGCTGTTCGGCCGCAAAGCTGAGTCGCAAAGCTGTTCAGTCCAAAATATGAAAACGATTGCCAAGAGACTGCTCGTTGTCGCTGCTGCGATCGTGAGCATGAGCTTGTTCAGTGGGTGCACGACAGCTCCCAAGTTTCGCAGCTTGGCTGGAACGGACTCCTACTACCGCGTTCTTGCAGGAGGGCAGCTTTTCCACGCTGACGCCGTCTCCGTGCATGGTGACTGGGTAGTGGTGGAGGCATGGACGGAGAATCTTGCGAAAAGACCAGCCTCGCCTGCGACCAAGACGGTATGGATACCACGCGATACGATTACGAGCATTCAAATGGTCAAAGGTTCCGATTGAAACGGCCTAACTAACCGGGTCGAGCTAACCACCGCCAGCATGTCGGTTTTCGAGAGCGGGTCGGCCATGGGCACGTCTTGGTTCTTGCGACGCTGGTAGCTGATCCGGGGCGTTCGGCGCACCCGAACGCTCTGCCATGAATCTCGCGTGCGAATGTTTGCCGGTAGGGTGGCTGGCTCGGGCTGCGGCTATCTCAAGAGTGCGTGCGATTAAGTCCACTTGAATCCGGCGCGGGCCAAGTTGGTGGCGGCGAACGTACTTTTGGAGGGTCTCGCGGGGAGGAGTTAGCCGGCGTATTTGCTGGCGCCGGCAAAGCGTCCGGCGTGGTTGCGGGTGGACCGGTTGCTAGGCGAGTGGGGCATTCCCAAGGACAGTCCGGACGGGTGGCAACGGGTGGAGCAGATGTTGGAACAACGTCGCCGAGTGTAGCAAGGCGAGCAGTTCAAGCCGAGCCGGCGCGGCTGGTGTCTGGGGCAGGCGAAGTTTCGGGAGGAGTTGCTGGCGCAAATGAGCGAGCGGCTGAGGGCGGAGACGGCGGAAGCGCAGGCGGAACAAATCATCGCGGCGGAATTGCAGCGGCGGGAGTGGAAAGAAGCGGCTCTAAAGCCCCGGCCAACCGGAGATGCGGCGAAGGTGGCGTTGGCGGCGCGTTTGCGGGCTGAGACGAGGATGACGGTGGCCTGGGTGGCGGAACGCTTGAGGATGGGCACGCGCGACCATCTTAACCATCTGCTGTATCGCAAGCGCTAGTCTGGTGGTGAGTAGCCATTATTAAGAACTGACCCCTGGATGGACTGGACGGCGGGAGTTGACTTGCCTTGGCCGGCAGTGGCCGGGCGCGCTTACACCGTGCTGGCTTCGACCAACCTGGTGGATTGGGCCGAGCTGACCAACTTGGTCGCCACCAGCTCGAGCCTGAGCTTTGCCGACGTGGCAGTGCTCAGCTTCCCCCAGCGCTTTTTCCAGCTCCGGCTCGAACCAGCGGGCGGCCTGCCGTCGCCAAACTGAACTCGATCGCCATGCGCCCATTCCATGCTTTTGCCCTGTTGATGTTGCTGGCGTTGTGGCCGGCGGGCTTGGTGCTGGCCCAGGCGCCAGACGGGCTGATCAACTCGTTCGAGTCGAGTGCCGACCTGGCCAGGTTCACCAAGAACAACACCACCGTGTCGCTGTCCACCACCGGCGTCACTCACGGGCTGCGGGCGGCCCAGGTGGTATTTGGCAACGTGGACTGGCCCAACATCTATTTCCGCACCAACACCGGCTACACCAACGCCGACTGGCGCGCCTGGGGCGGCCTGGCGGTGGACATTCTCAACACCAACGCCGACAGCGTCACGGTGAACATCCGCGTGGACGACGATTTTTCCGCCGACGGGGTGAACCATTGCCAAACCGGCACCATCAGCCTGCTCGGCGGTGAGGCGGCGACCGTGGTGATGCCGTTCACCAACGTCATCCCGCCCGGGATGCGGGGCGGCCCGCCCTTGGTGCCGGGAGCGCTGAGCATGTCGGTCAGTGGGCCTGCGTTGGACTGGTCGCACATCGTGGCGTTCCAGGTGTTCCTGCCCAAGCCGGGTCGGCAACGGACACTGTTTTTCGATCATGTGCGCTTAGTGCCGCCGCCGGCGCTGACGAACTTCGTGGATCGCTACGGCCAGTTCAACGGCGCCGATTGGCCGGGCAAAATCCATCAAGACGCCGAGTTCGCCGCCCAGAATGCCGAGGAACTGGCCTGGCTGGCGAATGCTCCCAAACCCGCCGACCGCGACGTGTGGGGCGCGTGGAAGGATGGCCCGTGGTTCCCGCCCACCGGCTTTTTCCGCACGGCATTCATTTGGAACGGGCAGGAAGTGGACCCGGCCAGTGCGCCCACCAACCAGGGCCGGTGGTGGCTGATCGCGCCGTCGGGCCGGTTGTTCTTCTCGCTGGGCGTGGACGTCATCAACTACGGCGAGACCACCACGGTGGCCGGGCGCGAGAACTTGTTTACCTGGCTGCCCGAGGCCGGCGACCCCCTGGCGCAGTTCTCCCAGCCGGGCCCAAACCGCACGGCGAATTTCTACGGCATGAACCTGTATCGCAAATACGGCACCGACTGGCGGGCCGCGGCGCGCACGCGCGCGTTGGACCGGCTGGAGGCCTGGGGCTTCAACACTATCGGCAACTGGTCGCACTCGGATTTGTTCGGCCTTCAGCGTGTGCCTTACACCGTGTCGGTGGGCTACACCAAGACCGGGCTGGCGCGGTTTTACCCGACGGACAAGGAGATGATTGACGTGTTCGACCCGGCGTTTCCGGCGCGGATGGCCACAGGCATCTCGAATGCCGTCACGGCCCGCAAAAACGATCCGTGGTGCCTGGGTTACTTTGTCGAGAACGAACTGCCCTGGTCCGGCTGGAGTAGCAGCGTTAAAGACCGGTACGCCCTGCCCATGGCTGTGTTGGCTGCCACCAACCCGTTGCCCTCGAAGGCCGAGTTCGCCCGCCAGCTCCAGGCCAAATACGCGTCGGTGGCCGAGCTGAACGCGGCCTGGGGCACTGCCGTGGCTTCGTGGGACCAGGTGTCCAACGGCGTCGTCAACCTGCCAGCCACGCCCACCGCGGCCTGCGTGACGGACCTGAGCACGTTTTTGAGCAACTTCGCCCGGGCCTACTTCTCGGTGGTCAGCACGAACCTGAAACGGTCTGCGCCCAACCAACTGTATCTGGGCTGCCGGTTCGCCTCGCGGCCCACCGAAGTGGTCAACGTGGCAGCTGAGTATTGCGACGTGGTCAGCCTCAACATCTACACCCGCGCGCCGGACACCAATACCTGGGCTTTCACGCGCGGGCTGAACAAGCCGTGCCTGATTGGCGAGTTCCACTTCGGCGCGCTGGACCGTGGCATGTTTCATCCGGGCCTGGTCAAAGCGCGCGACCAGGCCGACCGCGGCCGGGCCTATCAAGAATACTTGCGGAACGTGCTGAGCTTGCCGGCGTTTGTGGGTTGCCACTGGTTCCAATACATCGACGAACCGCTTACCGGCCGGTTCGACGGCGAGAACTACAACATCGGGTTCGTCTCGGGCACCGACACGCCCTATTGGGAGCTCATCACCGCTGCACGCCAAGCCAATGCCAATGTGTATCTGACCTCCGCGCCCACCAACAATATCGCGCCCCATATCCATGTTCAGCCTGCCAGTCAGACCGCGCTGCTGGGCGGCAGCGCAACGTTCAGAGTCGAAGCCTCCGGCTGGCCAGCTCTGACCTATCACTGGCGCAAAGACGGCCTGCCGCTGGCCAGCAGCACTACCGGCACGTTGCTGTTGAGCAACCTCACTGCGGCGCACCTTGGCGCCTACGACGTGGTGGTGAGCAACGTGGCTGGCGTGGCCACGAGCGCCGTGGCCCGGCTGAGCCTGTGGCTGAACTCGACGCTGGTGCCGCCTGGTGCGGTCTGGCGCTATTTCGACCGCACAAACGACCTGGGCACAGCCTGGCGCAGCAACACCTTCAACGACGCTACCTGGCTCAGCGGCCCGGCCATGCTGGGCTTCGGCGACGCCAACGGGATTCCTCCCGCCACCACCATCGCCAGCAACCGGCAATGGACCACCTACTTCCGCAAGTCTTTCTTCGTCCCCACCACTGCCCCGGCCGCCAGCCTCACCGCCCGGCTGCTGCGCGACGACGCCGCCGTGGTTTATCTGAACGGGGCTGAGGTGTGGCGCGACACCAACCTGCCCTCCGGACCGATCACTTTCTCGACCCCGGCCTTGACGGCCTTGAGCGGCTCGGCCGAATCCACCTGGCTGACCAACAGCCTGTCGCCGGCGCTGCTCTTGCCGGGCACCAACCTGCTGGCAGTCGAGGTCCATCAAAGCAGCCTCACCAGCAGCGACCTGGCCTTCGACTTCGCTCTCGAAGCAGCGTTCGCCATCAACGCCGCGCCGGCCCTGAGCGCGGTTCTGGACGCCGGCCAATTGACGCTGGTTTGGCCAGCGGACTCCGGCCCGTTCACGCTGCTGACTACCACCAGCCTCACGCCTCCGGTCGTCTGGGAGCCGCTGACCAACGCGCCCGCATTCATCACCAATGCCTGGCGCGTGACCCTGCCCATCCCCTCCAACGGCCAGCGCTTTTTCCGCCTGCAAACACCATGAGCCATCACGGCCGGGCGCGGGGTGCGGGAGGGCCGGGCGCGAGCCAACAGCCGGCCGGTCGTCGTCACGAGGCAGGGGGCAGGCGGTTGTATTTGAGCAGGGAGCGGATTTGTTCCTGGTTGAGCGCGGCGTTGACGATAAACACTTCGTCCACCGCGCCGCGGAAGAATGGGCCGCCTTGCACAACGCTCCACTTGGCACGGTAAGCGAGGTTGCGGCCGATCCAGATGCGGCGCGCGCTCGTGCCCCCGATGTCCGTATCGATCTGGCTGACCTTCTTGCGGGCGGCGGGGTCCAGTTCGCCATCAACGTAGAGCAGGACGTGCGTGCCGGTGTCGGGGCGGCGGCCGCCGTACATCACGACGGCGCAGTGATGCCACCGGTCGTCGCGGAGATCGATCGTGCCGATGACGAAGCCGGGGTGCACGCCGACGCGCAGCCGGCCGATGGGGCCGGAGGCAGCGTCGGGGTTGATCGAAATCTGCCAGGCGGTGCCGGGGCTGCTCAGGGTGCCCCAGTTGAGGATTGCGTAGCCTTCGTTGGTCTGGAAGGTCCGCGGCACCTTTACCCAGAACGCAACGGTGCGCGGCTGGGCGCCGGGGATGCCTGGGAAATCGCATTCCACAAAATCATCGTGGCCATCGAAGGCCAGCGCGCCGCCAAACTGGCCGGCAATCCATTGCGGTCCCTCCCCGGCTTGGGAGAACGAACGCAGGGTCGCCGCCGCGTGCGGCTCGCCAAGCCCGGCGCCGAGATTGAGCGAGACGTTGCCGCGGCCTTCGTCGAACGCCCAGTGGAGATACCCGACGGCCTCGGACTTGGGCGGCAGGTCGGTGACGAATCCGCTGGCATCGGCAGCGATACGCTCCAAGCGGCGGTCAGTCAGGCGCGCCGCCTGGTTGCCGCTCAGTTGTACCGACTCCTTTTCGCCGCGCGGGGTGGTTTCCACCATGCCCTCCAAGACATGGACTTCCATGTCGCCGGCCGCGCCGACGCTCACCCCGAATTCGGTGCCCACATCAACCAGCCGCCCGCGCGGGCCATCGAGGGTGAACCCCCGCGCGCCCGGTGGGACGCGAGTGACGGCCCGACCGAGGTGGAGGGCAGCGTGGAGCGGGCCGCGCACCTCGAACTCGGCCGGACCTTCCAGAATGACGGTCGCCCCGCGCACGAAGGCGATTTCCATGAAACCGCGTTGGATGCGCAGACGGCCCGCGCGCAGTGGCTCCCCAACGGACGGAACCGACTGTCCGGCGGGCCAGGTGGCGGATTCGATGCGCACGACGCGCGCGGCCACCGGCCGGGGGCGCAACGCCCAGAAGCAGAGCGCGCCCAAGGCATAGCACGAAACCCGCGGCCCAGGCCCAGCGGAGATGCCACCGGCGGGCGGGCGTGGCAGCCGGTGTGCCCTGGCGCAAGCGCGCCAGCACTTCACGGGCGAGCGCGTCGTCATCGCGTTAAAGATGGCTGTGAGCGAGGAGTCGCTCGACGATGATGAGGCGGCTCAGCTCGGCGAGCAGCGCCGGGTCGCGGCGGCAGGCGTCGAGCAGGCGACTGGCCTCCTCGCCAGAAAGATCGCCAGCACAAGCGCGCGCGAGGAGCTCCCGTTGTTCGCTGCGGGTCATGGGGCTGGCGTAGCGTTGACTTTTTTCTCAATGCATTCGGCGAGCAGCTCGCGCAGGCGGTGAAGCTGCATGGTCACCGCGGAGTAACCGCGCTGGGGCAGGGCCGCAATCTGACGCACGGATTGCTCCTCGAAGTAGCGGAGGCGGAGCAATTCGCGCGCAGGGCCATCGAGCTGCTCGACGCATTCGTGCAGCGCGCGGAGCAGCGCCGGTTCGCGTTCTGGCGTGCAGTCGAGCACGATCCGCTGATCAAGCAGGTTAGCCAGTTCGGCATTGCCGCCGATGGCGGTGCGGGCGGAATTTCCGCCAGTGGTTGCGCAGGAGGTTCATCGCGATGCTGCGCAACCAGGGCGCCAAGGGGCGTTCCGGATCGAACTCGCCCAGCTTGCGAAACGCCGTGACGAAGACCTCCTGCACCAGGTCCTCCGCCTCGTGCGGGTCATCCAGCCGGGCGGCCAGGCAGGCGCGCACGGCCTGCTGGTGACGGGTCACGAGCGCGGCCAGGGCGTTCAGGTCGCCCTGTTGGGCCGCACGCACCTGCTGAATCTCGTCCTCGTCGGGCATCGCCTTCTTATATGTATTGTCGCCAGCAAGGCGGCACAGCACAAGATTCCGCTCTTTTTGCATCCGAGTGTTAAGTCGCGCCCCTGGCGACAATGTAAGGATGAGAACCGCCCCGCGATCCGGAGGCGGTGAACCATTTGAATGAACAACCTTGAACCAAAGCAAGCCTGCCGTACGAAACTGCGCTTCCTCCTGCTGGCGCTGGCGATGTCCGCCGGCGCCTGCGCCCACGCCGCCGTGTGGACCTTCACCAACCGGGCCGACCCGACCTGGACGACGCCGCTCAACTCGTCCCCCAGCGGCGGGCCAGTCATCGGCGTGACCAACTTCCCGGGTCGGGCTAACGTCAATGCGCGGTTGCTCTACGATTCACCCTTGACCACCGGCCTGGGGACGCTGACGACGGCCTCGCCCGAGTTCGGCCGCGGCCTGGTCATCGCCAACGGCAACAACGCCACCGGCGCGCCCGATGTCGTGAACGGCCACATCGTCGTCTTCCAGGCCATCGTGACGGAGCCGGTCCTGATCGGCGCGGCGGGCGGCGCGACCCAGGGACCGAACGACGCGCGCCTGACGCTCAACGGCGGCCATCTCAGCGTGGCGGCGACGAACTTCGGCATGTTGGCGGTCAATTTTCGCGGCACCAACACCACCACCGCCGTGCTCGACGTGCAAAACGGCAGCGTCCTGACGGTGGACCGCATCTCCTTCGGGGGCATCACGGCGGGGGCAGGCCAAATCGGCGCCGGCGCCAGTGGCACGATGAATCTCAACAGCGGCGGCACCGTGGTCGTGCGTAACATTCGCAACGTGGACCCCGCCGACATGCGCGCCACGAACAATTTCAACGGCGGCACCCTCACCATAAAGGCGCCCGAGGAAGGCGGTTCGCCGCTGCTCGGTCCCGGCCTGGTCAACAATGTGCTCGCGGGTGGATTGCTCGTGGACAGCGCCGGGCAAACCGGACGGATTCATTCCCCACTGCTCAACGGCACGGGCGGCCTCGACGGCGGTTTGACGAAAAACGGCGAAGGCGCGGTGAACATCACCATCGGTGGCAGCACCTACACCGGGCCGACGATCGTCAACGCCGGCACGCTCGGCGTCACGCTGCCGATGGCGAGCGGCTCGTTGACCCTGGCCGCCGGGGCGCGTCTCTCCGTGACGGTGAGCAACAGCAGTTGGTCTCCGGCGACCATCACCCTCCAGGACAACGTGCTGGACTTTGCGCTCGGGCAGGTCACCGGGCCGTTGCCGCCGGCCATCCTCACCGTCGGCACACTCAACGCCTCCGGGAACACGGTCATCAACATCACCAGCGGCGTCAACATCCCCACCGACAGCCCGGTGGTGCTGATGGATTACGGCGGCAACAAGGTCGGCGGCGGCACGTTCACGCTCGGCACCCTTGCGCCCGGAATGCTGGCCACGTTCGAGGACGACGGAACACGCCTGCTGCTGCACGTCACCCGCTCGGTCCAGGCGCTGACCTGGAGCACCGGCACGGGCGATTGGGGCGTCGGCACCGGCCTGCTCAACTGGAACTCCGGCACCGCCGAATACCTGGAATACCCCGACGGCACCGGCGACCTCGTGCGTTTTGACGACACCGCCGGTGTGTGGTTTGGCCTGGTGACCATTGTCACCGACGTGCATCCGCTGGACATCATGGTCGATAATTCCACAACCGCCTGCAGCTTCACCGGCCCCGGCCGCATCACGGGCGCCACCGGCCTGACCAAGCGCGGCACGGGCCTCCTGACGCTGACCAGCGCGCACACCTACGACGGCGTGACGAGGGTGAGCGGCGGCGGCACGTTGCAGGTCACCGCGGCCGGAGCGCTCGGTTCGACCGTGGGGCGCACGGAGGTTTCGGGCGGGAGCACGCTGACGATCGGTGACGGCATCGGGACGGGCGTGAGGATTTCCGGCGAGACGGTGTACATCCGCGGCGCCGGCGTGGGCGGCGCGCGAGGCGCGCTGCGCGGCGCGGCGGACGCCGGCCCGAACGTCTGGCACGGCCCGGTGGTGCTGGGCGAGGACCTGTCGCGCATCGGTACGGAGGACGGCGGCAGCTTGGAAGTGGCCGGTCCGATCGTGGAGGAAGGGACGAACAACTGGGTGGTGATCCTGCGTCCCGGCGCGTTTGGCACGTTGACGATCAGTGGCACGGGCCATCGCTACGGTCCCACCCGCACCTATGGCAATGCCGACGGCAGCGGCGTGATCCGGTTGGGCGCCCCTCAGGCCCTTTCCACCAACGAGCTGCAACACGGCCCCGGCCCGGTGGATTTGAACGGCTTCGACCTGACCATCGGCGGTTTGTCCGACAATGCAGGTGTCGGCACAATGGTCAACAACGGCGCCGGCCCGAGCGTGCTGACCATTGACACGCGGACGAACAACTTCGCGGCGGCGTGCGCCCTCATGGACGGCGCCAGCAGCCTCGGCCTGATCAAACTGGGCGCCGGACGACAAACCCTCAACGGCGTCAACACGCACACCGGCCCGACGCTGGTGCAGGAGGGCGTGCTGCGCATTAACGGGCAGATCACCGCTTCGCCCGTCACCGTGAGCAGCGGCGGCGAATTGCAGGGCACGGGCACCATCCACTCCACCGTAACGGTCGGAAACGGCGGCCGGCTCGCGCCCGGCGCGTCCATCGGCACTCTTACGGTCAACCAACTCCTCACGCTTGAGCCGGGCAGCACTTCCATCTTCGAGTTGACAGCAACCACGAACGATCTGGTGGTGGCGCCGGGCGGCGTGGTTTACGGCGGCCAGTTGGTGGTGACGAACGTTGGGGCCACACCGCTCCAGGTTGGCTAGGTGTTCAAGCTGTTCCTCGGTTTCTCAAACGGTGACTTCGACAACTCCGCCTCGGTCCAAATCGGCGGCGGCGGCACCGCGACATTCGATCCTGTGGAGGGAGATTTGACCATCACCAGTGTGCCCCCGCCGCCTTCGCTCCACGTGGTCCGTGCCGCCGGCACACTTCAGCTGTCCTGGACCAACGTCAATGGCATCTACCGCCTCCAAGCGCAGACCAACGGCCTTGATCCCAACAAATGGTTCGATTACCCAGGCGGCGCCACCAGTCCCGTGACCGTGCCCATTGACCTCTCGAACGGGTCGGTCTTCTTCCGCCTGGTTGCGCCGTAGAGAATCGAGTTGCGGGCCGGCTGCGGGCGAGTTGCCCGCAGCCGGCGCCCGTCTTGCCTGAACAACATCGCGCAACTCACCCCCGCCACGTTGATGTACGCCGACGACAACGATGGAGCCGTCCCCAACGACAGCCACCAGCATCCTTATTCGCTGGGCACGGCCTTTTGCCGCGCCATGCAGCCGCAATACGACAGTCCGCGCACGACATGCCACTGCCCGCCTAACCCCGACTGGGGCATGGCCGACTTTTGGAATGACGGCCCGAACCGGGTGGCGGTCGGCTACTCTTATTTCGGTGGCTACCCAGGCTACAACGATCGGGCTTGCGTCAGCTTTTTACTATCTGGGCAACGGCGTGCTGGCCGGTGGCGACAATCTGCGGACGCGTCGGACGGTATTCGCGCTCAAAGCCAGGGATTGGCTGTTCTATCGGCTGCGGTGGGCGGATTTGAACCGCAAGCGTGCGGGCGTGTAGGGGCGGGAAAACACTTGCGACCTTCGAAGTGTAGATCACTTTCCAAACATCCTGCCGGTCGGCTCCAACGAGGGTTACGACGACATCCATTTCGAGCAAGTCCGAGGTGCGAAGTACACCAAAACAGCCCGCATACAGCCCCCGGGCGGTGTGGAAATCTATTCTTGCGCGCGACGCTCCTGGAAGTATGCGAGTCTATGGCTGGACGCGAGAGTCTCGGGCGAGTCGGAACCTGTAAATGCACACCATGAGAAGAATGTCGGTCATATTTTGCGCAGCTAGCCTCTATGGCAGGCACGCGGCATGGCTGGCGGTTGGCGCCACGACGGCTTTGATTGAAGCCGAATCTTTCTCCAATAAGGGAGGCTGGGTCGTGGACCCGCAATTTGTACAGCAAATGGGTTCGCCGTTTCTGCTGGCCCACGGAGGGGGTAGCCCAGTGGCAGACGCCTCGGGAACAGTGACTGTTCCGGAGCCGGGGACTTATCGGGTTTGGGTGCGTACTCGGGACTGGGTATCATCGCACCCAGACGCTCCCGGCGCATTCAAGGTTCGAGTGAACGACCAGGAACTTGCGCCGGTGTTTGGCACAGTCTCCGACACGTGGCATTGGCAGGACGGCGGGACAGTGCAGGTGACTGGCACGACAGTCTCAATCGTGCTGCATGATTTGACCGGGTTTGACGGACGTTGCGATGCCATTGCGTTCATCAAAGGATCAGATCAACCGCCGCCTGCAGGCGGGCCAGAGCTGGCAGCGTGGCGCGCGGCTGTGCTGGGGGAACCGCCCGACCCGCCCAAGACCGAAAGCTACGACTGCGTGGTGGTGGGCGGGGGCATAGCGGGATGCTGCGCCAGCCTGGCTGCATCACGCTCCGGACTCCGAGTAGCCTTGATTCACGACCGGCCTTTTCCCGGTGGCAATGCCAGCCAGGAAATCCGCGTCGCCACCCGCGGCGAAATACGCGATCCGATTGTGGATGAGATTGACACATTCAGCTTGCGCAATCGGGACAGTCGGACGGTCGAAGCAGACGCAGCGCGGGCGGCTGTCCTACAGGCAGAGACCAACCTAACTGTGTTCATGCCTTGGCAAGCTTATGCGGTTGGAACGAACGATCGCAGGCGCATCGTGCATGTAGACGCACGCCACATCTGCACCGGGGAGCGACGCCGTTTTGTCGCCCCGCTGTTCATTGATTGCACCGGGGACGGCTGGCTTGGTTACTGGGCGGGAGCGGAGTTTCGCATGGGCCGCGAGGGCGCATCCGAATTTGGCGAGAGCCTGGCGCCGGCTGTGGCCGACCGGATGACCATGGGCAATTCCCTGATGTGGAGCACCACTAACGCTGGGGTTCCGGTGCCGTTTCCCGCGGTGCCGATCAGCATGGCATGGGCAACCGAGGTGGCGGGGACACGTGCCGACACTGGTGGCGATTGGAACTGGGAGTACGGCATGCATCTTGATACCATCCAGGACGCCGAGGAGATTCGCGATTATTTGCTCCGGGCCATTTACGGCAACTTTTACAATGCGAAACAGAAGGCAACGAATGCCAACTTGGTGTTCGACTTCCTACCTTACGTCGCGGGCAAGCGGGAATCCCGGCGGCTGGTGGGGGATTACATTGTGACCCAGTCGGATGTGGTCAACGGGGTTTATTTTGAGGATGCCGTCGGCACGGCCACCTGGGGTATCGATTTGCACTACCCGACCGCGACCAGTTATTTGTCCACGTACACCTCGACCCCGGTGGCCCGATGGTATTTTCCGTTTCGCAGCCTTTACTCACGGAATGTTCCGAATCTGATGATGGCTGGGCGTTGCATCAGTGTCTCCCATGTGGCCCTGGGTAGTTGCCGGGTCCAGAACACCACCGGGCAAATGGGTGTTGCAGTGGGCTTTGCCGCCGCGCTGTGCAAGAAATATGGCATTGAGCCGCGCGATATTTACCGCAATCCGGATCGGATGCTGGAATTGCAGGCGCGCATCGGCGGCGCATGGCCGGAGCGTCCGCGGCCCGGGGGGGTTGGTGGTGGATAGCACCAATGCAGCCTGCGTGACGGTTCATGGAGCATGGACTTCGTCGAGCTACGAGGCCGGCTATGTCGGGATCGATTACCTCCACGACGGCAATACCGGCAAGGGCCAGAAGTGGGTGAGCTTTCGCCCCAGCCTAATCAAAGCCGGCAGCTACGAAGTGTTTCTGCGCTGGACCAGTTCCAAGAACCGCGCGACCAACACCCCCGTCACGATCATTACCCGAAGTAACACCGCCCCGGTCAACATACTCGTTAAGCAGCAGCTCAACGGCGGCCGGTGGAACAGCCTCGGAACGTTCGAGTTCGACCCCGCCGCGGCCCAGGTTATCGTGGCCAACTCGAACACCACGGGTTATGTCATCGCGGATGCCGTCCAATTCGTGGATACGTCGGCGGTCGCAACCAGCGGCGACCGGGATGCGGACGGGTTGCCGGACTGGTGGGAACGCTGGTATTTTTTGTCCGAGATCAGCGCGGAAGCAGGCACGGACACCGACGGGGATGGAATGAACAATTATCAGGAATATCTGACAGGCACGGACCCGACCGACCCCCGCTCGCGCTTCGACCTGCGCATGGTGCTGGACTCAGTCCCGGGCCAGGCGGTGCTTTCCTGGCCCAGCGCCTCGAACCGCATCTATCGCATCGAGGTGTCGGATGACGCCGCCGCCTTCCGCCTGTATCGGGGCGGTATCCCCGCCACCCCGCCGCAGAACACCCAAACCGTCTCCACGATTGGAGGGGCTCAGTTCTTTCGGGTTGTGGCAGAGTGAAAAGTGAGTGTCGGCTCGGAATCTCGGAATTTATGAGTGGCTTAAAAGTGGCCGCCTATGGGCTGGTGCCGCTGTTGCTGGGGTGGACGCTTGCCACAGGCGCGCAAACAGTGGTTGAGGACGGCTTCGAATCTGGAACCTTTTCTCCCGCCTGGGGCCAAACGGCCGGGGTGGTAATTGTGGTGGGGGACGGCGCCAATGGCTCAGCCCGGTTTGCGCGCTTGAACGCCTACAACGCCACGACCGGGCGCGAACTGGGGACCCGTTTGGACGCGGTGGCGCCGCAGGGGGCGCGCGACTTCGCCCTGGAGTTTTCCTTCCGCGTGCAGGACACGACCAATCGCCAGTTTCACCTCCACGTTTCGACCTCCACGGGTGCCATCAGCAGCAGCGCACCGGCACTGAGCGTCCGCTACCAGGGGGGCTGGGCTGCTTATGATGGCGCGAGCTGGCGGGCCATAGCGGGGTTGGGCAGCGTCGCCAGCGGGCGGTGGTATCGGTTGCGGGTGACGGGCGAGGATTGGGGCACGCCAGGGGCGCGGTTCGCGCTGCAGCTTTCGGAGGCAGGCGTCACGGAGTTTGTCAGCTCCGCCACCAATCTTACGTGGTTTCAGGGGGGCAATCCAACCACGAGCACCGCCCGGTTTTTTGTGTTCACCACCGTGTATGGGAACAATCCAGGTTTTGAGGTTGATGAAGTGGTCTCAGCGGTGACCGCCGCACCGCCGGCGGTGCCCGACGCCATTGTCAACATCAGCGGGACCTACCCTCACTTGGCAGTCTTCAGCAACGACGGTGAGATTGGCATCGGCGCGGTGGTGCCCTGGGCGGACAAGCTGTGGTTTGTGACCTACCCGCCGCACGCGCCCAACGGCAGCGCGGACAAACTCTGGATGGTGGACAGCAACCTCACGCTCACCGCCCACCCGGCCAGCGTGGGGTGCACTGATGCGAATCGCTTGATCCACCGCGAGTCGCAGCAGCTCAACATCGGCCACTACTTCATTGATTCGAACGGCACGGTTCGCGCGATCTCGCCGAGCATCATGCCAGGGCGACTCACCGGATCCGCGCGGCACCTGACGGATCCAGCGAATAAGATCTACACCGCCACGATGGAGGAGGGGCTTTACGAGGTGGATGTCCACACGCTGGCGGTCACCCAGCTTTACGAGGACACCAACAGCGGCGGGCCTGTCGGCGTGAAGGCCAATTTGCCCGGCCAGCATGGCAAAGGGCTTTATTCCTCGCAGGGCCGGCTGGTGTATTCCAACAACGGTATCGGCGGTTCGCTTTGCGCGTGGGACGGCACCAACTGGACCGTGATTGAATCGAACAAGTTCACGGAAGTCACCGGACCGGGCGGCATCTACGGGAACGATGCCTCTGACGACCGGCTGTGGGCGCTGGGGTGGGATGCGCGCTCGGTGATTCTGCGACTGTTCGAGCGCGGGGTCTGGACGCGCTATCGGCTGCCGAAGGGCAGCTACACGCACGACGCCGACCACGGTTGGTACACAGAGTGGCCGAGAATCCGGGAAATTCTGGACGGCAAACTGCGGATGCACATGCACGGGCTGTTCTACTCCTTCCCGAGAAGTTTTTCCGTTACCAACACCGGCGGGATCAACCCTATTTGCACCTACCTGAAGATGCCCGTGGATTACTGCTGGTGGAATGGCCAGCTCGTTATGGGGCGTGACGATGCCTCGACCACTGGCGGCAATATCTGGGCCGGCCAGTCCCACTCCGCGCTGTGGTTCGGGCAGTTGACCGACCTCGAAACCTGGGGACGTCCCACGGGCTTCGGCGGCATTTGGCTGAACGACACCGTCAGCGCAAACACGCCCAGCGAGCCGTTTCTGGTCAAAGGCTTCCAGCGGCGCATCCTGCATCTGAGACACACCACCGCCGCCACTGTGAACTTCACCATTCAACACGACGCGACCGGCTTAGGCCTGTGGACGAATCTCGCCACCATCTCCATTACAAACAGCGGCTACGGCTATTTTATCTTCCCAGCCGGATTCGACACCACCTGGGTCCGGCTGGTTGCCGACCGGGACGCCACGGGCGTGTCAGCGTATTTTCATTTACAAAATCCGCCGCAGCCGCCGACGCCCGGGCTGTTTGCCGGCATCGCCGAGGCCACGGCCACGAATGGCTTGAGCGCAGGCATCCTGCGGCCCCAAACCGGCAATGCGCGCACCTTGCAGTTTGCCGCTACCGTGGTGGATGCCAACGGTAGGGTGTCGCAGGCCTACTACGAGATAGACGGCTCGTTGCAGTTGCGCCGGGCCACGAACGCATCCGCGGAAGCTGCCCTGCGCTCGACGTATTCGCTGGCCCATGCCGGCTTCACGCTGGACGAGGCTTCAGTGATCTACACCGAGGGCACCAACCGCTTCCGCCTGCCCAAGACTTTAGCCGTTTACGACCATCCATTTGCCTTCGGCTGGCCACGAGCCGCGCGCGAAGTGGTAACCGAACGCCAACTGTTCCACGCGCACGGCACCTTTTATGAACTGCCACTGAGCGGTTCCGGCGGATTCCGGCGCATCCGGCCCATCACGACCCACGGCAAACAGATTTCTGACTTCGCATCCTGGCGGGGCCTGTTTGTCGTTGCGGGCGTTGCCGCTGCCGCTGCAACGAATACGCACGTCTATCGCAGCGACGACGGCCAGGCCGCAGTGTGGTTGGGCGATGTGGACGATCTCTGGCGCATGGGCCCGCCACGCGGCGTGGGCGGCCCGTGGAAAAATTCGCCTGTGACGAATGGCGTGCCCAGCGATCCGTATCTAATGTTCGGCTACGAGCGCAAGGAATTGGAGCTGTCGCACGCCCACAGCGCTCCCGTGACGTTCACCGTGGAAGTCGATTTCGCCGCCGACAACTCCTGGAGTGAATACGCCCGCTTCACTGTCGCTCCCGGCCAGACCCTGCGCCACGTCTTTCCCGACGGTTACAGCGCGCACTGGGTTCGCGTGAAATCCGACACCACGACAACCGCCACCGCGCAATTCACCTACGGCCCGGCCGCGCCGCAGATCACCGGCGCAACGATCCTGCCTGGCGGCGCATTTCAACTCACGTTCACTGGCAACGCAGGCGAGTCCTACACGGTGCGGGCAAGCGAAAACTTCGGCATGCCTCTCGCTGACTGGTGTGTCCTGGGCCGCGGCACATTCGGACCGAACGCGGCGACCTGGCAAGACTCCGATGTCAGCCACCGGCCTCGTCGGTTTTACGCAATCTCGATTCCATGAGCAGCTCCCGGATCATCGGTGCTGACCACACACGAGCAGTTGTCGGATTCAGCCAGTGGAGCTGCCTGCTCTGCTGGGCGTTGGTGGCCATCAATCTGGCCAAAGCTCAGGTCGTACTGGAAGACGGCTTCGAGTCCGGCAGCTTTGCGGGCGAGTGGGGACAAACGGCAGGCGTGACCATTCAAACTTCCGGCGGTGCGAAGGACACGAGGAACTTCGCTCGGCTGGCTGCCTACGCTGCGAGCACGGGACGCGAGTTGGGGGCGCGGTTTGACGCTGTGGCGCCGAACGGGGCAAAGGATTTCTCCGTGGATTTGTATTTTCGCACCCAAAACACCCCGCAGCGGCAGTTCAATTTGCACGTGTCCACCTCCACTGGCGCCATCGGCAGCAGCAGCGCGTCCATCAACCTCAAATACGACGTGACCGACGGTTGGGCTGCCTTCAGCACGGCGTGGCATCCAATTCCTGGTCTGGGCAGGATCACGCCCGGTGAATGGTATCGGTTGCGGGTCAGCGGTCAGGACTGGGGCACGGCGTCGGCCCGCTGGGCGGTGGATGTCTCTGCGGCGGGCGGCACGAACTTCATCAACTCTGCCACCAACCTCACCTGGTATCAGAACGGCACGCCCACGGCCAATCCGGCGCGCTTCTTCGTCTTCACTACGGTTTACGGCAACAG